>OCVV011349692.1_pt1 | contig 139188 bp, 108 predicted proteins | sample 1539721 | NCBI WGS metagenome assembly OCVV01 (sample SAMN02144230, study PRJEB22623) | gut metagenome | biome: sheep rumen | host: Ovis aries | place: New Zealand
GACCACGAGGTGGATAGGCGCGAGGTGGAAGTACGGTAACGTATGGAGCTGACGCGTACTAATAGGTCGGTTGCTTATCCTCAAGTTCAGTTGAGAAAGTTGTAAGACGAGAACTCACCGGTCTTGATAAGCGACACTGCTCAGTTGTGAGATGTGCCCTTCTCTTATTCAGTTTTGAAGGTATGAAATCAATGTGATACTGATTGGTACAGAAAAGATGAGAGAAGCCTATTTTCGGCTTCTTAATCTATATAAAGGAAAAGTCAGTTGATCAGGATATTTTCATACTAATATGCCTTGATAGCTCAATGGTAGAGCACGCGGCTGTTAACCGCGGTGTTGCAGGTTCGAGCCCTGCTCGAGGCGCTGAGAAACCGGTTTTCCGGATTCTTTAACAGCGAACATCCGCTGGTATTCGGCTCCGTGGTCAAGAGGTTAAGACATCGCCCTTTCACGGCGGTAACACGGGTTCGATTCCCGTCGGAGTCATTTCTGAATATGGTGCCATAGCCAAGTGGTAAGGCAAAGGTCTGCAACACCTTGATCACCAGTTCAAATCTGGTTGGCACCTCTGCAAGTCCTGAAAATCATGGATGGTTTTCAGGACTTTTTCTTATGCCCGAAAAAAGTGATATATATGATATAATGATTGATAATCTGATCAAAACCGGGTCAACGACAAAAAACCGGGTCAACGATAAGAAAACCGGGTCAACGATAAGAAAACCGTGACAACGATAAGAAAACCGTGACAACGAAAATAATACCGGGACAACGTTTAAAAACGTGACAACGAAAATGAATCCAGGATAAGGAAAGAAAACCGGGACAATGAAAAGAACTGGATCAGATGATAGGAAAGAAAAGAAAGATGTCAGGGGCGATGGGAAGAGAGCTGATCGAGATAAGGGAGTATGAGGATCCCAGGCTGGATGTCTATGCCAGGCTAAACGAGACGCAGCTGCGTCATTACTATGAACCCAATGGCGGACTTCTGATTACAGAGTCGCCCAAGGTGACAGAGAGGGCTCTGGCATCCGGCTGCAGGCCTGTGTCAGCACTGGTGGAGATCAGCCAGGTTGCAGGAGAAGCAGCTGCTGTGCTGGAAAAGCTTCCGCCTGAGCTTCCTGTCTTTACGGGATCCTCTGAAACGATCCGGAAACTGACCAATATTCCCATGACCAGAGGGCTTTTGTGCTGTATGATGCGTCCCGACCTTAAAAAGGTTGAGGACCTGATCTGCGGAATGCATCGCATTGCGGTGCTGGAAAATGTGACCAATCCAACCAATGTGGGCGCAATTATCCGGTCGGCGGCAGCTCTGGGCATGGAGGCGGTTCTGCTCAATTCCGCCTGCAGCGATCCCTTTTACCGCAGAGCGGCCAGAGTTTCCATGGGAACGGTCTTTCAGGTCCCCTGGACCTATCTTGAAAATTCGGATACAGGAAAGGGCATGCATTATGTCAGCATGCTGCAGGCATTGGGCTTCAGGACTGCAGCGCTTGCCCTGCGGAAAGATACGGTCAGTATTTCCGATCCCTGCCTGCACAAAGAGGGGAAACTGGCTGTTATTCTGGGCGCTGAGGGAGACGGTCTGACCGACGAGACCATCGATCTTTCTGACTATACGATCAAGATTCCCATGGCACATGGTGTTGATTCACTCAATGTCGCTGCCTGCAGTGCAGTTGCTTTCTGGGAGCTGGCACGCCGCTGACCCTGTGACCGGTTATGTGTCCTGCAATTTTGGAGCGAGGCTGGTATTTATGAAGAACAAAATAAACAGAGAAAAGCTCTTTAGAATGGTTTCCGTCGGTGTTGTGGATGAGCCTGTGAACCAGGCTTATGACATCATCAGTACCGGGGCGCTGCTCCTGAACCTGGCGGCAAGTATTATGCTGACATATGACAGGCTGCAGGCGGATTACGGTTCGCTGCTGATGGCTGTTGAAGCCGTGACGGTTTTGTTTTTCGGAGTGGACTATGTGCTGCGTCTGATCACCTCCAATTATCTGTATCCGGAATCCAATGAGCGGGACTCCCTGCTGAAGTACATTTTTTCTTTTTCGGGGATCATCGACCTTCTGTCTTTTCTGCCCTATTACCTGCCTGTCTTTTTCCCGGCCGGGATTGCTGCATTTCGCATGTTCCGCGTTGTCAGGATATTCAGGCTGTTCAGGATCAATGCCTATTACGATTCTTTGAACGTGATCACGGAGGTCATTATCAGCAAGAAGCAGCAGCTTCTGTCCTCTGTGTTTATCATTTTGACACTGATGCTGGCCTCCAGCCTGTGTATGTACAGTCTGGAACATGAGGCGCAGCCGGAGGTCTTTACAAACGCGTTTTCGGGGATCTGGTGGTCCGCGTCGACTCTGCTGACGGTCGGCTATGGAGATATCTACCCGGTGACGACCATGGGCAGGGTGTTCAGCATTATCATTACATTCCTGGGAGTCGGCATGGTCGCTATCCCTACCGGTATTATTTCCGCAGGATTCGTCGAACAGTATCAGCAGTTTAAAAGAATCGGGGACTATGGGATTGAGCAGGACATCCGTTTTATCCGGTTTCCGGTGTCCAGCAAAGACAAATGGGCGGGCAGGTCTATCAGGAGTATCGGGCTGCCGCAGGGCTGTCTGATCGCGGCGGTTCAGAGAGGGCATGATCTGATCATACCCAACGGCGATGTGATCCTGACGCCCGGTGATATCATCACGGTCGGTGCGGAGCCCCTCAGCAAGGAACTGCCGGTGAACCTCCGTCAGATCACACTTCGAAAAGACCATCCCTGGACCAACAGTGCTATCAGGGACATCGACATCTCACGCCAGAGCTACATTGTCCTGGTGCGGCACGCGGGTGCGGCGCTGATCCCGAACGGCAGTACTGTGCTGAATGAAGGGGATGAGGTTTTTGTTCTTTCCAGGGAAAAGGATTCCAGGGATAAACAGAATCAGACGATGGCCTGATCGGTTTCAGGCGATTTGGTCCACGAGTATTCGTTTTTTCGCTTTTGCTGCAGAAAGGAGATTTATGCTTCGTGCTGTTGTTTTAGACATGGACGGGACTCTTCTGGATTCGGAAATCGTTCACTATTATGTGATCCGTGATATTCTGGCCAGAGAACTGGGGTATGATCCCTCGATGGACGAATATCTGAAGTACTGCGGGATCCCCGATCCGGTCATGTGGCCGATGATCCTCGAGGAACTGGACGCTTCCTCCGTGCTTTCTCTCGCACAAAAATGGGGAATAGAAGCAGGTGCGTCTGAGACTGATGATGGAGCGGATGCTGCAGCTGATGATGGAGCATATGCTGAGGCTGATGATGGAGCAGATGCAGCAGCAGACCGGGGGGCAGTGCCGGAGGAGATGATCTATGCCCTCTCGGACGAACTGGAGCGCCTGCACTGGCAAGAGTACGATGAATATATTGAAAAAAACGGGGTGAGAGGTTTTCCCGGTGTGAAGGAGTTTCTTCAGTCCCTGCGTGAGGACGGGATCAGGCTTGCGGTGGCCACGGGTTCGCTGAACCGGATCGTCTGCCACAATCTGAAGCTCCTGGATATAGCGGAACTGATCGAAGCCGCAGCAACCTCGGAGGACTGTGAAAACGGAAAACCGGAGCCGGACGTCTTTCTGCATGCCGCCAAGCGGCTCGGGGTCGAACCCAGGGACTGCCTGGTGATAGAGGACGCCGGAAACGGACTGCTGGCGGCCCGCCGCGCCGGTATGGCCTGCGCCGGATTTGACGGGTCAGAACTTCCCTCCGACATGACGCTGGCCCCCGTGGTCTTTTCGGATTACAGGAAAGTGAGAGCAGAGGACTTGCGCGAGTGGCACAGGGAGCAGATGCTTGACCAATAAAAGTACGTAGAGAACTGGAAAAAAGGATAGAAAAAGCCGCGGCACCGATTTGTGCCGCGGCTTTGTTGTTCCTCAGTAGCCGTCATAGTTGAAGGGGGCGGAGAAGACGCTCATGTCGATGTAGTCATAGAGCTTTTGCTCTTCGGGAGTCAGGGAGTCATAGTCGTAGTTTCCGCGGAGAAGAACGGTATGGTCGATGGGCTCCGTCCATACGCCGCAGTCTTTAAGGACACGGATCGTGTTTTTAAAGGTGGGATAAACAGGGCAGCTGTATGTGAGGTCCTCGTAATTCATCTGGCTGCCGTCGTCGCGATAGTAGTCGCCGTAGTAGAACCGGATACGGGCTGCCGGAACATTTTTTCTGGCAAAGGTATAGGAGTAGTCGGCGAGATCAGTCATGTAGGCTTTGCGGAAGGCCTCATACTGCGGTGCGGTCAGGGTATTCCCGATGGTATCTTTTCCGTTGTTGCATTCGATAATGAAGCTTTCCGGCATGCTGCGGATGTTCTTGTCATGATAAATGTTAAAGGATCCCTGCCGGTATTGGTCTGTGCCGATTACCTTGTTCATCATATCGGAGTCTATGGTGGAAGGAAGACAGACTTTACGCGAAATGGTTTTTCCGTTTTTCATATGATAGACAACGAGGCAGTCAAATTCCTCATAGGAACGCCAGGTAAGCGGCTCTCCGGACATGAACTGATCTGCCGCGGTATCGAAGTCGCCGTCTTCCCCGGTTCTTTGCTTCTGCAGGGTGAATTCCTGCCCGTAGGAGGCGATGGCGATGACATCCTCCACATTGTCCAGGTGCATGTATTTTTCACCGAATTCTTCCCCGGAGATCCGTGAACCGTCCTCTGTGATGAAATCATCGGGATTGTTCATGCAGATCAGGGCTGCATCAGACACTTTGCCGGCATCCGGCAGGAAACGGTCATAGCCTGCCAGGTCGAAGGCGAAGAAGGCAAAAAAGGCGAGAGCCAGCACGATCGCCGCAAGGATCTCCAGCGGCCTGTGGAAGAGGGCTCGGAAGTCATATTCATAGATGATCTGCATGATGCAGGCCGTGATGACTATGAACAGCAGCATCCAGATGACGGAGATGATGTAACCGCGGCTGCTCCGGATGGAGGCCACGAGGAGCCCTGTAAAGAGACCGACCTGCAGCGACATTGCGATGCGGACTACGGTTTTCACCGGATCGAAGACGACCGCGCTCCCTGCCCGCTCGTTTCTGCGCAGACGGCAGCAGATCCAGGAGAGGAGAAGGAAGAGGGCGGCCAGAGCCAGAAGACGGGGAACTGCCTCCCCGACACTGTGTTCCAGATAGTATTCGATGGGTGAGAACAGGCTGTTTTCCAGAGCCGGCGAGGGCCTGCTGCTCCAGGTGGCGAAATACTGGCTGCTGTAGCCCTGGATCAGAGCTCTGAACTCCATCTCAAAGATCAGCAGAACGATGAAGGCAAGGCAGGAGACGATGACGTTTCCCGTCAGCATTGTGCTGAGCACACCCAGCGCATAGACGGCCAGGAAAAAGGCGAATGTTTTAATTGCTTGCTGCAGGATTTCCACCAGGGCCGGTCGGGAGAGGGCGCCGAAACCGTTTGCTATGAGCAGGCCGATTTCCAGTGTGAGAATGCTGGAAACAAGGTAATACAGAATGCTTCCCGCACAGATGTCAAGAAAGCGCTGTCCGCGCGGGACAGGGAGACTCTCGAAGAAATCGACTTCGCGGCGTTTGTGCATCCATGAAAATCCCTCGATCGCAAGCATGGCTGCCAGGGGCAGCGTGAGAAGGATCCAGGAAAGATTGTCTTTTCCCAGAAAAGATTGGAGCGCACTCTGAAGTGATCTTGTTGTTTCGGAGGCGTTCAGATGGTTGATGGTCGCCCTTTCCAGTGTATCGTTCAGTACTGTCACAGTGCTTACAACGTTAAAGATCAGATGGCTGAGAAAGGTCAGCGCAATCGGCCATAGCCTCCGCCTGGCCAGCTCCCGCTGGCGCGTGAGAAAGCCGGCATTTTGATAAGTCCTTTTTTTATTTATTTTCATGGGTATATTTACCTCTCATCCCCCCGGTGCTCCTCAGCGCCGGAGTTTTTTCAAAATGATGAGTCAGAAACCGTCCGTTTGCGACCGGGATCAGTTGAGGATGAAGTTCCTGATGTCATATCCGATCACTTCCGTTTCACTGATGAAAATCTCCTCCAGTGTGAGCGGAAGCAGTTCGAAGAAGATCATGTTCCGGCTCTCGAAATGTGCCAGGATCTCCTCGCTGGATGCCCGGATGGTCAGAGTGTGGAGCCTGCCGCGGATGTCGTGGTTCAGGAGTTCCAGGCCGGACAGGGCGTCTTCGACGTCATCTTCGTCGTCAAAAACACACTGCACTTTCAAAAGGCCCAGCTTCATGGAGGCCAGATCCCGGGAGAGCAGGAGACCGCCTGCGTGGAGCAGGCCTACGTGGTCGCAGATGTCCTCCAGCTCGCGCAGGTTGTGGGACGAGATCACGGGCGTCAGGCCGCGTTCTTCCATATCGTTGGCGAAAATGCTCTTTACCGCCTGACGCATGACAGGATCCAGCCCGTCGAATGTCTCATCGCAGAGAAGGTACCGGGCGTTGGAGCAGAGTCCGCACAGCACGGCGAGCTGTTTTTTCATACCGCGGGAATAGTACTGGATCCGGCGCTTGGGAGCCAGTGAGAAATCACCCAGCAGTCTGGTAAATCTGTCGGAATCAAAAGCAGGATAGACAGTGCGGTAGAAGCTGCACATATCCTCTGCGCTTCCGTTCCGGAAAAAATAGGGGTCATCCGGGATGAAAAATATATTCTGGCGGACTTCCGGATTGTTGTACACCGGCTGTCCCGATACTTCGATGGTGCCGGTATCCTGACGCAGGATTCCGCTGATCATCCGCATGAGGGTGCTCTTGCCGGCGCCGTTGGTGCCGACCAGACCGAAGACCTGCCGATCCTCGATCTGAAGAGAGACCTCATTTACAGCGGTGATCTTCCCGAATCTTTTTGTAAGATTCCTGATTTCAATCATTTTCTGTATTCTCCTTCCATCCGCATTCTGCCAGCAGCTGCGAGGAATCAATGCCGATGTCTTCCGCTTCTTTCAATATGGCAGCCAGCCGCCCGGCTAGCTCCACACGCTTCTGCCTATGTAGCTCCGTTCCGCCGCGCACAAAGTTTCCGCGTCCCCGCACGGAGTAGAGAAAGCCCTGCCGCTCCAGCTCCGTATAGGCGCGCTGCACTGTGTTGGGGTTGGTGGAAAGCTCCATGGCAAGTTTGCGGACGGAAGGCATCTGCTCGTCCGGCGCCAGGACGCCCTTTAAGATCAGGACTTTATACCGTTCGGTGATCTGTTCATAGATCGGCCGGCTGTCCTGATAGTTGATCCAGGTCAAACCGCGCCTCCTTTCTGTATGTAACTCTGTAGTAACGGATATAACTCTGTACGACACTGCGCCAGCAGCCGGAGAAATAAGACCGGAAGATCCTGTGTTCGGATCTGACTGCCTGAATGCGAGATTCCTGAACAGTGTTTGTATTAACTGTACTAAGATTATTAACACAGTTGATTAAATCTGTCAATACCTGAATCTTTTTTTTATCGCATCGCGCAATACACTTGACATCAGATCGCGGGATACGCGCAAAAAAGGAAACCCGCTCCATCGCCCAATACCCGTGACTTCAGTCTGCAACGAAATGCAGTGGGTCGCAGGAGATGTTCTCGCAGGAGCTGTTCTGGAAGGAACTGTTCTGAGCAAGAATTCGTGACGCAGAATCCTTTACGTGGTATACTTCATAGAAGAAATGGTAGATACAGGCCACGGTTTACGTGGATAGCAGTTCTATTTGCATAGGAGGAAAAGATATGCTCAAGAATCCTGAACAGACAAAGAACAAGATCGTGCAGTGGATCCGTGATTATTTTGCGGAGAACGGACCGACCTGCAGTGCTGTCATCGGTATTTCCGGCGGCAAGGATTCCAGTGTGGCGGCTGCGCTGTGTGCCGAGGCACTCGGAAAAGACCGCGTCGTGGGAGTCCTGATGCCCCGCGGTGTGCAGCCGGACATCTCTGACAGCCAGCTGCTGGTGGATACGCTGCAGATCCCCTATGTAGTAGTCAATATCGGCGATGCGGCGGACGCCCTTGAGAAGACGCTGGAGAGCAACGAAAAGCTGCAGGAGATCTGCGGACGCACAGAGATGGCGCGTGAGGCCAAGATCAATATGCCTCCCCGTATCCGCATGACGACATTGTATGCGGTGGCCCAGAATCTGCCCAACGGCGGCCGTGTAGTCAACACCTGCAATGCTTCCGAGGACTATGTCGGCTATTCGACAAAGTACGGCGATGCGGCGGGCGATTTCAGCCCTATGTCCGAACTGCTGGTGCATGAGGTGCTGCAGATCGGTGATGTACTGGGACTGCCTGAGCAGCTGGTCAGAAAGACACCGTCGGACGGCCTGAGCGGAATGAGCGATGAGGACAAGCTCGGATTTACTTATAAGATGCTGGACAACTATGTCCTGACAGGAGAGTGTGAGGACGCGGGGAAGAAGGCAAGGATCGACCGCCTGCACAGGCTGAATCTGCACAAGCTCCGCCTCATGCCCAAATTCGAGATGGACGAAAGCGACCGCTGATAGACCGGAAAAAAGAATACCGAAGCGATCAAAGATCCGGAATCAATAAAGATCTGTAATCATCACGGATCCGGAACCATTAAAGATTTGTATTCATCACGGACCCGGAATCATCACAGATCAGGATCCATCATAATGATGAGAAAAAACGGTAAGCTACCATAAAAAAGTGACAGGAGAAGCTTTCTCCTGTCATTTTTACTTTTTTTTATAGGTGATAATTTCCTGGACGAAGCGGATTTCTTTTCTTCCGGTGCTCTATCCAGCTCTGTGGGTCCTGCCGGTGCGCTATCAGGCTCTGCGGGTCCTGACGGTGCTTCATCCGGCTCTGCCTGATTTGCCGGTTCTGCCTGCTCTGCCGGTTCTGCCTGTTCTGCCTGTCTTGCGGGGGCGGGCTGCTTTTTCTTTGTAGAGCTTGTAGTCGGCGACATCGATGAGGCGGTTGGGGGACATCCCCTCTATCCATTTGGCGTACCCGATGCTCAGGCACAGGGGATAGGGGGCGCCGGCGGCTTCATTCAGCGCCTGGAGTTTTTCGCGGATCGAGGTGCACAGTTCGATAACTTCTTTTTCGGAGAGTTCGGCGACAATGATGAATTCATCCCCGCCGTAGCGGGCGATATAGGGATGTCTGCGGCAGGCGGTGCAGGCCTGTTTCAGAGCGGCAGCCACCCGGATCAGGGCTTCGTCTCCCTCCAGATGACCGTAGTTGTCGTTGATCTGCTTGAAATGATCCACATCCATCATCAGCAGAAAGAGATCATCTGTATGCGTATGCAGCTTGTTGGAGAGATATCTGTTGAGGTTCTGGCGGTTGTTGACCTGGGTCAGCTTATCGATCATGATCTGCCGGTTGGAGGAGCCTATATACAGGCAGAGGAACTCGACCGTGATACAGACACAGAAGACAGGCATATGTTCATTGGCGAAACTCAGAAGCCAGGCAATGATCAGGCACAGAGGGAAGCTTGTCAGCTGCCAGCGCTGCCGGATCACTACAGGATCGGTTTCCCCCCTGGTGGCACGCAGGATCCGTATATCCGCCATTATGGTGCACATCACAAGGAAGAGGACCAGCAGATGAAAGTGGGGACCGCGGGTGTAGATGTGGTCATCACTGATGGTAAACAGCAGATGCGTGCGGTAGTTGGAGAGAACCAGAAGGATGGGCAGAATCAGGGGAAGGAGCAGCAGAAGCGGCTTTTTTCCCGGCTGGAAGGAGTTATATCCCAGTTCCGCATCAGTATATACGCACCAAAGGTACACGCCTGTGCACAGCAAGATAAAGGCCAGGGATTTGAGTATCCATGGGATGCGAAGATCAGGTGAGTTGCGCAGCAGGAATCCGTTTATCACGGTAAAGAAGTAGTTGGAGACAAAAAAACTTGCAAAGCAGGACAGGACAAGTTTGAACCACCTTTCGGACGCGGAGTTGCCGTTCGAATGAATGGTCCAGTATAATACCAGATCGATGATGACGATGCAGAACAAATAGATTTCTGCGTACAGAGTGACTTCCATGATAATTCCTGTCTGTTAAGTGTGCCGGTCCGCTGAAAGAATTATATGCAAACAATTGATTATGTATATTGATTATGTAAATAAAGGATAATTATTATAAAGAATTTTCGTAAAGGTTATATTATAAAGACTATAATTATTATACGAACCCGGGTATAAAAAATGCGTCAATAAACAGAGCGCAGACGGTATATGCCCTAAATTATTTGCGCCGCGCTGAAAAAATAGTACTAAATTCTGTGCATTTTGGGAAATATGGTGTGAGTTGCCAATCATTTGTAGTGAATTCGATGACGAAGCGCTTTAAATGTGCTATAATGCAATGACGAGTGAACACCAGCAGGTAAAATTATGCGGGAGACAGCAGTAAAAATGCCTTCAGCGGACGTTTTTATGGCCTGCAAGGGCATTCGCATTTTTGTTATGCATTTTTACAATGCTTTTTTGCTATGTTTTGACGTTTTTTTAGACAGAACCTGTTTTATACTACTAAACGCTATATGCGGGATTTTGCTGGTTTTACAACGAGCGCAGAAAGGACGTGTGCATGGGCACAGAGAATACAACCAAAAAGGCATCGTCCGGAGGCCTTTTCGGCGGCGGAAAGAAATCTTCCAGGGGAAGAGCAGACAGCGGACGTGAAATGGATAATGATATCAAGAAGCTGACACGAACCGAGCTTCTCGAACTCCTGATCGACGAGACCAAGGAAGCAGACAGGCTTCGTGCCGAGAATGAGCGCCTCAGCAGCGAACTGCAGAAATGTCATGAGGATCTTGATCGTGTGGCTTCTTTTGAGGCTGTTATTGCCCGTCTTCAGGCAATTGTTAACGGAAGATGATTATGAGAGATTGATTTGCTGAGCACGCGGCCGTGCAGGATAGTGCGTTTTTTAATGAAGTATCCCGGGAAACAGATACATGGCATGCAGGGAAGGTTAAGACCGGGGCAGCAGAGTCATAGCAGTTAATAACGAGGATTTTTAAATGAGTTCAGCAGATAAAGATGCAAAGAAAAAGAGTGCAGTGACACGTCCTCCTCTTAAAGAGCTCGAGGGCGAACTGAAGCGGGAGCGTTATAAGACACGTTATCGCAGAGTGCTCAGAAGTACAGTCTTTACACTGATTACAGTCGCAGCGGTTGCAATTCTGGTCGCAACATTGTGGATGCCGGTCCTTCAGATTTACGGCGCATCCATGACACCTACCCTGACGGACGGAGATATCGTGATTTCGCGTAAGGTCAGAAACCTGAAGCAGGGCGATATTGTTGCTTTCTATTACAATAACCGTATCCTGGTCAAGCGCTATATCGCAAGTGCCGGCGACTGGGTCGACATAGATGAAGACGGAAATGTGTACGTCAACAATGAGCTCCTCGATGAGCCCTATGTATATGAGAAAGCCCTGGGCGAGTGCAATATCGAACTGCCCTACCAGGTGCCGGAGAACCGTATTTTTGTTCTGGGAGATCACCGCAGTGTCTCAATTGACTCACGAAGTACATCGGTCGGGTGTGTGGCGGAGGATCAGATCGTAGGAGAACTTGTCTTCTGCGTCTGGCCGTTCAAGAACCTGGGATTAATACATTAAGCAGAGCAGCTGCCATACACTGCAGGAAGAGCAGTGTATGGCATTTTTTTGTCAGAAAACAGAAGTGACGGACAAATTTCCGGACAGGGGTATGGACAAATGCGCATTTTTCTGTTTCTGTAATTTGAGATTTGTGTTATAATTGCGGTTGCGCGTAAAATATGGATCAAAAGCGGGCAAAACAGCTGCAAATGCCGGGCTTGTTCCGGTGTGGTAAGCTGAGGAAGATGAATCCGGTTTCTGCCGCGGTATGCAGGCGGCCCGTGTGCAGGTCTGCGGCCAGGAGGAATCGTAAATAAGAAGCAGTGTAAGAGAACGAATTGAAGCGGAGGATGAGGCAGGAATGTCCAACACAGTCAAAATCAAGAACAAAAAGAAAAAAAATGAGCTGAAGATCAACTATAAGCTTTGGGCGATCGTTTTCGGTGTTTTCGTCGCTCTGATCGTAGCGGGTTCGGTATGGGCCTCTTTCCACTGGGGCGTCGGAATCGGATCGGTCGGCGGTGATAAGATCGCTCCCGAGGATGCAGCCGCAGCTGCAACAGATATTGCAGCTAATGCAGGCACTGATGTCATTATGTACACCCCCGAAGACCTTGAAAAGATGGGTCTCTCCCTCGATGGTGAGGCAGAAACTGAGGAGCAGACCGAAGGTGAAGCAGCTCCTGCTGCGGAAGAAGCGGCAGAGAACGCAGGCGCAGAGGACGCAGCCGCGGACGGCGCCAAGGAGTAACAGCCGCAGAACGTGCCGGGGAGTAATAGCCCCAGACGGCGCCAGGGAGTAATAGCCGCGGACGGCGTCAGGGAGTAATCCTACCCTGCATTGAGCTTTGCAGATACTCCACCGAATAAATAGGAAGAAGTGAGAAAACAGTGGGTAACCTGCACCGGGGTGCAGTGATCCCGCTGTTTTTTATTCTTCATCGCACAATAACCGTGACTTCAGAGAACCGTCATGGGACAGGTGCGCAAGGAAAGCCGCTTTATCGTTGGTGCATTCTCGCGATGGAGGATAAAACCTCCGACACACATGAGGCGCGGCGGATGTACTCCGCGTGCCTGTGAGGCTTCACAGATGGAATCAGGAGTTTTTATGAAAAACAGACTTAAGGTCAGACTTGGAGACATACTTAAGGAACTTAAAGAACTTAAGGAAAAGAAGAGAAGCGTGCAGGCCTTCCTGATTGCAGCAGTCCTTGTATTGACCCTGGTGGGGGAGTGCGGCGCAGTTACGGTTGAGGCCGGGGAAGAAGGAACGGTCGTCTACGGAGATGAACGCGCCGATGTCTACCTGCCCCTGCTGGAGGGAAAGCGCGTCGCCCTTTTTTCAAATCAGTCAGGCATCGTGGGAAACCGTGTAATCTCCCCTTCATCAGAAGGCGGAAGCGGCGGGGATTCCTCAGACCGGTCCTCTTCCGCAGGGAGGCGGAAGGCCGGCGGGGAAGAAGGCAGCGCCGGTGCAGCAAAAGGCGGCACGGATGCGGAAGCCGATTCACGTCAGGAGGAGGGGCTTGTGCCCTTCGGGATGAATGCGGACGGCAGCGCTATGGAGTATGGAGAGCATATTCTGGATGCCCTGGTCCGGCAGGGGGTCGATGTGACGGTGGCTTTTTCTCCGGAACATGGTTTCCGCGGCACAGAGGATGCCGGCGCGGCTGTTAACAGCTATGTGGATGAAAAGACGGGTGTCCCGGTCGTCTCCCTTTACAGCAGCGGCTCCGGCTATCCTTCCGATGGGGACCTTGACCGTTTCGATACACTTGTCATCGATATCCAGGATGTGGGGCTTCGTTTTTACACCTATTATATTTCCATGTATTACCTCATGGATGCCTGTGCAGAGGCCGGCAAGAAAGTGGTGATCCTGGACCGCCCCAACCCCAATGGATTCTACGTGGACGGGCCCCTTCTGCAGGACGGCTTTTATTCCGGCGTCGGCATGCTGCCGATCCCGGTCGTGCACGGAATGACCCTGGGCGAGCTGGCGCAGATGATCAACGGCGAGGGCTGGCTCCCCGCCGGAAAGGACGCCTGTAGTCTGACCGTGGTGCCCTGTGAAAATTACAGGCATGACACGCTGACCGCCCTTGTGACCCGGCCCTCTCCCAACCTCAAGGACATGCGGGCAATCTATCTCTATCCATCCACCTGCCTGTTTGAAAACACGGCCTGTTCTGTCGGCCGCGGGACCACGCATCCCTTTGAGAGCTTCGGCAGTCCCTGGCTGCAGGGCGCGGAGGGATACGATTTCACCTTTACGCCTGAAGACATGGAGGGGGCACATTCGCCGGTCTTCGAGGGACAGACCTGTTACGGAAAAGACCTGAGAGAAATCCCTCTTGCGCAGATTCTGAAGGAGCATCTCAACCTGGAATACGTGGTTGACGCCTTCAAGGTCATGCAGACGCAGAACCCGGGAATCTCCTTTTTCGGAAACCCTGATGGAAACGGGAATTACTGGATCGATTATCTGTGCGGCACAGACCGGGTTCGCCGCATGATCGAGGAGGGCAGGAGTCCGGAGGAAATCCGCGCTTCCTGGCAGGAGGACGTGGAGAACTTCAAGGCGCAGCGGAAGCCCTATCTGCTGTACGAAGATTAAGCTTTCTGCTTTCTGTTAAAGAAGCCGGTCTGCAGTATTGGGATTTTGATTGTTCATTTGCCATGCCGTCAGGAACGGACAGACTGCGCCTGTATGCCGGGCAGCAGGTGTTTTTTGCGGTAATGCCGGTAGAGCAGCCAGGAGAGGAAGGCCACGAGGACGTCGCTCACAAGCTGGGACCAGGCCAGTCCATATTGGCCGAAGAGCCTGCCCAGGATAAAGAGCATGGGGATGTTGATCATGAGCCAGCGCATGATGACCAGGAAGAGGGCCATGCTCCCCTGCCCCAGGGCCTGGAAAAAGTAGACGTAGATGAAGCTCAGGAACATCATGATGGTTGCCAGGACCCGGATGCGCAGGAAATCGGTGCCCAGGGCCACGGTGGCGGGATCGTTGATGAAGATCCGGATCAGGAAGGGCGCAAAGAGCTCATAGAGGACGATGCTGCCGATACTGATCGCGATGCCTGTGGCACGGGCGGCCTTCAATACAGACTGCATGCGCCGGTAGTTTTTGGCGGAGTAGTTGTAGGCGGCCATGGGCACCATGCCCAGGCAGAGTCCGATGCCGACATTGAGGGGCAGGCGCTCCGCTTTGAGGACAATGCCGATGGCGGCCAGCGCGATGTCGCTGTGGGCGGCCATCAGGCGGTCCAGGACGATGTAGTCCAGGTCGAAGAGGAAGGGCCCCATGGCGGCCGGGATGCCGACGCCGAAAAAGGATGCCAGGAGAGCGGCGCCCGGCAGTCCGTCCCTGAGGGAAAAATGCAGGATGGGATTGTGCAGGCGCAGGATGGTGATTACGAAATAGGTGCAGGTGAAGGTGTTGGTCAGGGCGGTGGCCAGACCGGCGCCCAGGATCTCATGGCCGGGCGGCAGCAGCACGAACATGAAGATGGGATCCAGGATGATATTGATGATGCCGCCCATGGAGATGGCAAAGCCAGCCTGTTTGGAACAGCCCACATTACGCAGCAGATTGCCCATGGTCATGGCCGTGATGGTGGGTGTCCCTCCGAGTACGATGACACAGGTGCAGTACTGCCTGGCAAACTCATAGGTCTGACTGCTGGCACCCAGAAGGGTCAGCAGAGGGTGCATGAAGACTGCGGTCAAGACCGCAAAAAACAGACCCATAAAGGCGGAAAACCAGATGCTGAAGGAGGCGATGCGGCGGGCGCTGCGGGGATTCCGCGCACCCATCAGCCTGGCGATCAGGGTCCCGCCGCCGGTCCCGGCAATATTTGCGACCGCTATGCAGACATTGAAGATAGGCAGGATCAGGGCTGCTCCGGCCACCATGTAGGGGTTGTTGGTGCGCCCTATATAAAAGGTGTCCGCCATGTTGTAGATCAGGACGATCATCTGTGAGATCACAGTGGGCACGGCCATGGTCGCAAGCGCTTTGGAAACCGGCATCTCCTCAAAGAGATAACGGTTTTTTTCTTCCGCCTGCTGCATTTTGTCCTGCTGGGGATCCGCGGTCTTATTATTTGAGAATGTGTTTTTGTTGGTCATTTCTTTATCCACTGTTTTCATCCGCTGTTTTCGGGACTGATATCTACTATTGTAACACAGGGTGGTCGGCATATGGGGACGGGCCTTTTGTTTCTGTCCCCTTGTGCCCCCGAAACAAAAGGCCCGAAACAAAAGGACCGTCCCCAAAAACAAAGGATTGCCTTGTATGCATTTCTTCTTTATAATAGATAAATGGCTTTCCAGCCCCCGTTTTCAGATCTGTTCCCGCACAGCGCGTAAGACAGAAGACAGAGCGGTGATCAGGCTGTCGTACTGAAACGGACAAACCGGGAATAATAATCACAATACCTGCGCACGGGCGTGCCCGGGTATGATTGGAAGAAAGAAAAATAAGGTTTATTCGAATGATTGGAAGAAATAAGAATATGCAGGATTCCGGGCGGATCCGGTTCTTCGACCCTTTCGGGGGCGGGAACGGAAGCGGCCAGGGAAATAATTCCGGAAACCGCAGAAACGGCGGCAACGGAAACGGAGGAAACAACGGTAACGGAAATAACGGCGACGGCAATGGCAGCGGAAACGGTCAGCCCCGCCAGAATCTCTTTCTGGTGCTGCTGATCACTGTCGTTCTGTTTGCGGCCTTCAGCTATTTCATGCGGGACAACAGTGAGTCGCGCAAGATTTCCTATAATGACTTTATCAAATATATTCAGCAGGAGAAGGTCACAGAGGTCGATATGAAGTCGGATCGCCTGGAGATCCATCTCAAGGATTCGGATGCTGTGCTCTACACAGGCATGGCCGAGTCCGAGGATGCGCTCACCAAGAGGCTGATGGATGCCAAGATCACCTTCAATCCCTACGTGCCCGACAGCTCCGGCATGGTCGTATCCTTCCTGCTCTCCTACGTGCTTCCCATCCTTCTGATGTGGGGGCTTCTCAGTGTGCTCTTCCGCCGCATGGGCGGAGGCCGGGGCGGCATCATGGGCGTCGGCAAAAGCACGGCAAAAGAATATGTGCAGAAGGAGACAGGCGTCACCTTCAAGGATGTGGCAGGTGAGGACGAGGCCAAGGAATCCCTGGTGGAAGTCGTAGATTTCCTGCACAATCCCGGCCGCTATGTCAAGATCGGCGCCAAGCTTCCCAAGGGAGCCCTGCTCGTGGGCCCTCCCGGAACCGGAAAGACCCTGCTGGCCAAAGCCGTGGCCGGAGAGGCACATGTGCCCTTTTTCTCCCTGACGGGCTCGGATTTCATCGAGCTCTATGTCGGTGTGGGCGCGTCCCGCGTGCGCGACCTGTTCAAAGAAGCCAACAAAAATGCGCCCTGCATTATTTTCATCGATGAGATCGACGCCATCGGCCGCAGCCGCGATTCCCGCTACGGCGGAGGCAACGAGGAGCGCGAGCAGACCCTCAACCAGCTCCTCTCCGAGATGGACGGTTTCGAGGCCTCCAAGGGTATCCTGATCATCGGCGCGACCAACCGCCCCGAGATCCTTGACAAGGCCCTGCTGCGCCCCGGCCGTTTTGACCGCCGCATCATCGTCGACCGCCCCGATCTCAAGGGACGTGTCGCCATCCTCAAGGTCCACGCCAAAGATGTCAAAATGGATGAGACGGTGGATCTGGAAGAGATCGCCCTGGCCACCAGCGGCGCCGTGGGCTCCGACCTGGCCAACATGATCAACGAGGCGGCCATCAACGCCGTCAAGGATCACCGCCAGTATGTCTGCCAGAAGGACCTCTTTGAGGCCGTCGAGCAGGTCCTGGTCGGCAAGGAGAAAAAAGACCGCATCATGAGCAAGGAAGAGCGCCGGATCGTGTCCTATCACGAAGTCGGACACGCTCTGATCAGCGCTGTGCAGAAAAATTCCGAGCCCGTGCAGAAGATCACCATAGTGCCCCGCACCATGGGCGCACTCGGCTATGTCATGCAGGTCCCCGAGGAGGAGAAATACCTCAACAGCAAGGCTGAGCTCGAGGCCATCATCATCGGCCTTCTGGGCGGCCGCGCCGCAGAGGAACTCAAGTTTGAAAGTGTCACCACCGGTGCTTCCAACGATATCGAGCGCGCAACTGCCCTCGCCCGCAACATGGTCACCCAGTACGGCATGAGCGAGCGCTTCGGCCTGATGGGGCTTGCCACTGTCGAGAGCCAGTATCTGGAGGGCCGCGCCGTCCTCAACTGCAGCGATGTCACCGCGGCGGCTGTGGACGAGGAGGTCCGCAAGATCCTTGAGACCAGTTATCAGGAGGCAAAGCGCATCCTCTCCGAAAATATGGATGCCATGGATGTCATCGCCGATTTCCTGATCAAGCAGGAGACCATCACCGGCAAGGAATTCATGAAGATGTTCAACGATGTCCGCGCCCAGAGAGACGGCGGCCAGACCGGGGCGGCAGAAGAGCAGCCGGCTTCCGAAGAGGACGCTGCTCCTGCACCTGAGGTGCAGAAGATCCTTCCGGAAGAAGCGACTTTCGACACAAAGGAAATCCCCGTGGCAGAGATTGCTTCCGCCATAGAGGAGAGGTCCGCGGCAGAGGATGTCCCTGCAGCCGAGGAGATTCCCGCGGCAGAGATCGTTTCTGCTATAGAGAAAAATCCTGTGGAGGGAAATATTCCGGCAGCAGAGAATGCTTCCGAGGCAGAGGATCTTCCTGCAGCAGATGAAGTGCGCCCGGAAAATGAGCCCGCTTCTGTGAGCAGCTCGCCCAAGGGTCGTTTTTCCCAGGTTTCCCTGGACGATCTTTTTGGAGAATAATGAAAGATTTTTCCGAAGAACTGAAAAAACTGCCGGCTCAGCCCGGCGTCTATATCATGCACGATGAGCAGGATGCGATTATTTATGTGGGCAAGGCTGTCAACCTCCACAATCGTGTCCGCTCTTATTTTCGCAAAATAGTCGGCCGAGGTCCCCAGATCGACCGCATGGTCAAACAGATCAACCGCTTTGAGTATATTGTGACCGATTCGGAGCTCGAGGCGCTGATCCTGGAGAACAACCTGATCAAGGAGCACCGGCCCAAGTACAACACCCTGCTCAAGGATGACAAGACCTATCCCTATATCAAGGTCACCGTGGGAGAGGACTATCCCCGCATCCTGTTCTCCCGCCGCATGAAAAAGGACAAGGCCAGATATTTCGGGCCTTTTTCCAGTGCCCAGGCTGTGCGGAGCACAATTGAGCTCATCAACCGCATGTACGGCCTGCGGGACTGCAATCGTGTCCTGCCCAGAGACATCGGGAAGGAGCGGCCCTGCCTGAATTTTCATATGAACCGTTGCTGCGGACCCTGTACCGGGAATATCTCCGCGGAGGACTACCGCAGTCGGATCGACATGGCGGTCGAATTTCTGTCCGGCAACTACAAGCCGGTACTCCGCGACCTGACGGAAAAAATGGAGAAGGCCTCGGAGGAGATGCGCTTCGAGGAGGCAATCCGCTGGCGCGATCTGCTCCAGAGCGTGCAGCAGGTGGCGCAGAAACAGAAAATGTCCGACGGCGTCGGCGAAAACCGGGATGTTCTGGGTGTTGCCGTCGAACACGAAAACGCGGACGCGGACGGTGTCATACAGGTCTTTTTTGTCCGGGACGGCAAGCTCATGGGCCGCGAGCATCACTATATGGTGCACGTCGGCGGCCAGTCGGAGGGCTCGATCCTCTCGGAATTTATCAAGCAGTTTTATGCCGCGACGCCTTTTGTCCCCAAGGAGATCTATCTTCCCGTGGAGCCGGATGACCATCAGCTTCTGGAGGACTGGCTCAGTGCCCGCCGCGGCAGCAAAGTGACCATTTTTGTCCCCAAAAAGGGCAGGAAGGAAAAGCTGGTCGAACTCGCGGTCCAGAACGCCTCCATTGTTCTGCAGAGAGACCGGGAGCGCTTCCGCCGCGAGGAAGGACGCACCATCGGCGCCTCCAAGGAGATCGCGGATCTGCTGGGACTTGCATCTGTGCGGCGCATGGAAGCCTACGATATTTCAGATATCAGCGGCTTTGCCAATGTCGGATCCATGGTGGTCTACGAAAACGGAAAGCCCAAGCGCAGTGACTACCGCAAGTTCCGCATCAAGTCGGTGGCCGGCCCCAATGATTACGCCTGCATGCGCGAAGTCCTGACCCGGCGCTTCCGCCACGGAATCGAGGAGCAGCAGGAGATCAGGGAGAAAAACCTGGATGCCGAACTGGGCAGCTTTACCCGCTTTCCCGACCTGATCATGATGGACGGCGGCAGGGGACAGGTCAACATCGCGACCTCGGTCCTGGAGGAGCTGGGCCTGGACATTCCCGTCTGCGGCATGGTCAAGGACGACAATCACCGCACCCGGGGACTGTATTACAAAAATGAGGAACTCCCCATCGACACCTCCGGGGAGGGATTCAAGCTCATTACAAGGATCCAGGACGAAGCCCACCGCTTCGCCATCGAATACCACCGGTCCCTGCGCGGCAAGGCCCAGGTCACCTCACGCCTGGATGCCATTCCCGGTGTGGGACCTGCCCGCAAAAAGGCCCTGATGCGCACTTTCCGCTCCATTGAGGACATCATCGCAGCCACACCCGAAGAGCTGGCCGCGATTCCCGAAATACCCGCCCGTCAGGCGCAGGAGATCTGGGATTTCCTGCACCCCCAGGAGAAGGCTGACAGCCTTCGCGTCGAAGAGCAGAATCCTGCACAGGAAGAGTAGAACTCTGCGCAGGAAGGGCAGAACTCTGCACAGGAAGAACAGCCTCTGCGGCGAAGAGCAGAGTCCTGCACAGAAAGAGTAGAACTCTGCACAGGAATAGCAGAACCCTGCCCGGCAAGGGCAGGAAAGGCAGGCGGAGCAGGGATAGAGCCCCGAAAAACAGAGAGAGGCTGACAACAATGAGAATGACCATAGATGCCGAACCCCGCGGGCTGGTGCTCCGGGATTTTGAGGCACATGCAGCCTCCGGCCGCGCCCAGATCGAGGAGATGCGGCAGGGGACGGCGACTTACAAGGGAGTGCCGATCAAATTCGGATATCTGCCCAAATATTTTTCCCAAGAGGGCTTTGTCAGGCTGAAAGAGGACCTGGAGCATGCCTGGAGAATCCTTGTCCGCGTGATCGAAGAGTATCTGGACAAGGCCGACTACCGCGCCCTGTTCGGCTTTCCGCGGGAACTCGAGGAGATGATCCTGCATCGGCCCGCCTACAGCACTCTGCTGCCGGTGTGCAGGCTGGATATTTTTCTCAATGAGGAGACGGGAGAATTCAAATTCTGTGAATTCAACGCGGACGGCAGCAGCGCCATGAACGAAAACGCCGAGCTCTACCGCACTTACCGCAATACTCTCCTTTACCGGCAGATGAATGAGCGGTATGAACAGCACATGTTCGAACTGTTTGACTCCTGGGCCGAGACTTTCCTGCGCATCTATGCGGAGGGGCAGAAAACGGCGGGCCAGGAGCCGGACAAGGCCGGCCTTCCTGCTGTCGCCATTGTGGATTTTCTGGAAAAAGGTTCCTCCGCGGCCGAGTTTACGGCCTTCCGGGAGGCCTTTGAGCGCGCCGGCTGCCGGGCCTTTGTGGCGGAGATCAGGGATATGCGCTATGAAAACGGCAGGCTTGTGACGGGGGACGGCCATGCGGTCGACGCTGTCTACCGCCGCGCGGTGACCAGCGATATCCTGGCCCACAGAGAAGAGGTACGGCCCTTCCTGCAGGCTGTCCGGGACCGCAGTGTCTGCCTGATCGGCGATTTCTGCACACAGGTCGTGCATGACAAGGTGCTCTTCCGCATCCTTCACGATCCCCGCACTGCCTCCTTCCTGCCGGAGGAGGACAATGCCTTTATAGCGGCTCATGTTCCCTTCACGGCGATCCTGACCAAAGAGATCGCAGAGCGGGAGGATGTACGCAATAACAGGGAGAAATGGATCATCAAGCCCCGTGATTCCTACGGAGCCCACGGCATTTATCCGGGGCGGCTTTTAAGTGAAGAGGAATGGAAGGACCGCCTTGATGCGCACGCGGACACAGACTATATCCTGCAGGAATTTGTGACGCCCTACAGGACGGAAAATATTTATTTCGGCCCACAGAAGCCGCAGAAAGCCGCCGGAGCAGGAAAAGAAAAAGCAGAAGATAAAGCAAAAGAAAATGTAATAGAAAAAGCCAAAGACGCTCCCGGGCAGTCAGAGGCGGAACAGTTGCCGCAGTGGCAGTCCTTCAGCAATATGACAGGTGTCTATCTCTACGGCGGACAGGTGGCGGGGATCTATTCCCGTGCCTCCGTGACACCCATTATTTCCGTAGAGGGAGATGAGCACGAGATGACCAGTATCGTGCTCACCGGAAGATAAAGCAGCATCAACAAAAACGCCGGCCGCAGGACCCGCGGGCGAGTCTTGGATGGATGTCTTTATGTCCGCATTTGCGCCGCCGGAGCGGCGGACAGCAGTCAGAGATCAGGGAATGGAGGTATGAACGCAGATATGTCTTACGTGAATATTGATGAAATCGTCGAAAAAATGAATCTGGAAAACCTCGCGCCCGAAATCTCCACAGAGGGCATCAAGGTGCGCCAGACGGAAGTCAACCGCCCCGCATTGGAGCTGACGGGATATTTTGATCATTTCGCGGCCGGAAGAATCCAGCTGATCGGTCTGGTCGAGCACTCCTATATCGAGCAGATGGATGAGGAGTCCGAGAGGGCTGCTTTTGAAAAGCTCTTCTCTCTGGATGTTCCCATGGTGATCTTCACCCGCGGGATGTATCCCGATGACATCATCCTGGAAATCGGACGCAAGCACGGCATGCCCATGTATCTCACCACACAGGCGACCAGCCCCTTTATGGCGGAGATCCTGCGCTGGCTCAATGTTCGCCTGGCGCCCTGTATCTCCATCCACGGTGTTCTGGTGGATGTCTACGGAATCGGCGTCCTGCTGACCGGAGACAGCGGCATCGGCAAATCCGAGGCGGCCCTGGAGCTGATCAAGCGCGGCCACCGCCTGGTTTCGGACGATGTGGTCGAGATCCGCAAGGTCAGCGAGGTGACCCTCATCGGAATCGCGCCCCCCATCACCAAGCATTTTATCGAACTGCGCGGCATCGGTATCATCGATGTCAAGACCCTGTTCGGTGTCTCCAGTGTCCGCGACAGCCAGAGTATTGATATGGAGATCCATCTGGAAGAGTGGGACAAGAACCGGGAGTACGACCGGCTCGGAATGGAGGACAATTATACGGAATATCTGGGCAACAAGGTGGTCTGCTACCGTGTTCCGGTCCGGCCGGGCAGAAATGTTGCTATCATCTGTGAGGCTGCGGCGGCCAATCACCGCCAGAAACTCATGGGCTATAATGCCGCGCATGAGCTGTACAAGAGGGTGCAGGAGAATCTCAGGCGCAAGAGCAGAGAGAAAGACAATGAAGACGACTGATCTGCCGCTCAAGCAAGGGCAGACCTGTATATATGCCGCACAGATGCCGTCCCTGCAGGTGTGCAGAGACAGCATTGGCGGCGGGATGGAGGAAACGTGATTCACACAGCACTTCAGGAGGAAATGGGAAGAATTCTGCCTTCAGAGCAGATCAGATATAATGAACCGATGGACAGGCACTGCTCGTTCCGCACCGGAGGCCCCGCGGATGCGCTGGTCCTGGTCAGGACGGAAGAGGAGATGGCGTCCATCCTGAAGCTGCTCAGAGACAGCGGAGAACCGTATTTTCTTCTGGGACGGGGGACCAATCTCCTGATCGGAGACGGCGGTTACCGCGGTGTGATCGTGACGGCGGCGACGGCGCCTTCGGCAGAGAAAGTGCAGACAGCTGCTGTTTGCGGCGAAGATCTGTCCGGGGCCTTTCCGTTGGACGGGATCTGTGTGGACGGAAACCGGATCACGGCGGGAGCGGGAGCTACTCTGAAAGCCGCTGCAATGGCGGCCATGGAGCATGGGCTGACCGGCCTTGAATTTGCTGCGGGCATTCCCGGCACGGTGGGCGGAGGCCTCGTGATGAATGCGGGTGCCTACGGCGGAGAGATGAGGCTGACTGTGCGCACAGTGCGCCTGCTCATGCCGGACGGAAGTGTGCAGGAGTATGCGGCGGATCAGATGGAGTTCGGATACAGGACCAGCCTTCTCCGCCGCATCGAGGCGGCGGCCCTCCGCGCGCAGTTTGAGCTGACCCCCGGAGATCCGGACAGGATCCGCGCCAGAGTCCTGGAGCTGGCCGAACAGCGCCGTTCCAAACAGCCGCTGGAATTTCCCAGTGCGGGCAGCACGTTCAAGCGCCCCGAGGGATATTTTGCCGGCAAGCTGATCATGGATGCAGGCCTGGCCGGTTACAGTGTGGGTGGAGCACAGGTGTCCGAAAAACACTGCGGCTTTGTCATCAACCGCGGCGGGGCGACGTCTGCCCAGATCAGGACTCTGATCAGCGATGTCCAGAAAAAGGTTTTTGAGGACTCCGGCGTCAGGCTGGAAAGGGAAGTGATCTTCCTGGGAGACTTCTGAAAAAGACAGTAGGAGACTTCTGAGAAAGACGGATGGAGGTGGAAGTATGCGCTTTGTCGTAGTGACCGGAATGAGCGGCGGCGGAAAGGCGACGGCCATCAAGATTCTCGAGGATGGCGGATATTACTGTGTCGACAACCTGCCGGTCCGCCTGATCGACAAATTCATGGAGCTGGTCTTTATGCCCGGCAGCAACGTGGACAAGGTGGTCCTGGGGCTGGATGTGCGTGCGGACCGCCCCTTTGTCTATGTGGAGGAGGTGCTGGCGGCGCTCCGCCAGAGAGGATATGACTACGAGATCCTCTTCATGGATGCCAGTGACGACACCCTGATCAAGCGCTACAAGGAGACCCGCCGCGCTCATCCCTGCGAGCCGCAGGGGCGTGTGGAGGACGGCATCCGCAAGGAGCGCGAGATCCTCAGACAGATCAAATCCAAGGCGGACTATGTCTTTGACACATCCAGCCTGCTGGTGCGGGAACTGCGGGAGGAACTGATCCGCGTCTTCGTCGACAACGAGAAGTACAACTCCCTGATCGTCTCGGTCATGTCCTTCGGTTTTAAAAACGGCATTCCCCACGATGCGGACCTGGTCTTTGATGTCCGCTTCCTGCCCAATCCCTATTATATTGATGAACTCAAGGAGCTGACAGGCAACGACAAGCCCGTTTCGGACTATGTGCTCTCTTTTCCCCAGACGACACAGTTCCGGAAGATGCTGGGAGATATGATTCGTTACCTGATCCCTTACTATGTCGAGGAGGGAAAGAACCAGCTGGTGATCGCCATCGGATGTACGGGCGGTCAGCACCGCAGCGTGACAATGGCAAACTGCCTCTACGATGATCTGAGGGGCGGCGGGGATTATGCCCTCAAGATCTATCATCGCGATGCGAAGAAAAAAACACGGGACAGTGAAGAGAAATAAAGGGAGGTCGCAGCCGATCATATGTCTTTTTCCGGCAATCTGCGGGCGGAAGCCGCCCGGACCATCCCTTCCGCCAAGCGGGACAGGGATACTGCCATCGCGGCACTGATCGCAAATATCGTCAGCTTCCCTGAGACAGAAGACGGCGTGGTCAGGATGCATTTTTCTGCGGGAAATCTTTTAGCAGTAAGAAAATGCTTTACTTTAATTCAGAAAAACGTTAATATTAGACCTGATTTACCATCGCCCTGGAAAAATGCGGACAAAATGCCCGCAGACCTTCAGGACACAGACACCGGTACATCGGAAAACAGCACAAAAAACCGAAAAGCAGCACTTCCGGACCCTGTTCTGGAGGCTTCCGGGCAGATGCTTGATCTGCTGAAGAGACTCCATTTCCTGAAGGGTGACGGCACGCTGCGCACACAGGACGGAACGCTGGATCCGGAGCTGGTCGGCGGGAGCAGGAGCAGATCTTATCTTCGGGAGATGTTTTTGTGTACAGGGTTTATGAACGATCCCGTGCAGAGATATCATCTGGAGTACAGATGCTTCTCGGAACCCCAGGCACAGCAGCTTCGGCAAGTGCTGGCCGGACACGGAATCCATGCCGGGATGACAATCCGCAAGAAATATTTTGTCGTCTACATCAAGGATTCCGAGGACATTGTCACACTGCTGCACCTGATGGACGCCTCTGTCAGCCTGATGGCCACAGAGAATGCGCGTATCCTCAAGGAGGTGCGGAATTCAGTCAATCGTCGCGTCAACTGCGAGACTGCCAATATCGGCAAGACCGTCGAATCTGCAGGCAGGCAGCTGGAGGAGATCCGCTTTCTCGAAGAGAGCGGGACCCTGCAGACCCTTCCGGCATTGCTTCGGGAAGCGGCGGCACTGCGGACCCGGCATCCCGGTGCTTCCCTGTCAGAACTGGGTGCGCTCGCAAATCCTCCGGTCGGAAGATCGGGAATGAACCATCGTCTGCGAAAACTGTCTTCGCTTGCGCAGAAAGCGCGGGAGGAGAGCAGAATTCCATGAAGATTGAAAGTAGTAATGCTTTTGTATGATCCATTGAGTGATTACAAGCGGGAGACCGCAGGATAGGAGTTATTTATGCTTAGGAAATCGATCTTGATCAATCGGCCGCAGGGACTGGAAGACCGTCCCATTGCGGAGCTGGTACAGGTTGCGAGCAAATACGAGAGCCGTGTGTATCTTGAACATGGTACGAGGAAGGTAAATGCCAAGAGTATCATGGGTATGATGTCTCTGGAAGCTGTTTCCGGCGATTGCATTGAGGTTATGATTGATGGAGACGATGAGACGAGCGCAATGGATGAGATCACCGCGTTCCTCTGCGTCGGAGAGAAGAAGGCCGCCGCAGCTGTCTGATGAATCTGCACAGAATGAAGACACAAAGAATGCCCTTTGAGGCATGATCATATGGAATTGAAAACGCGCCCGGGATCAGACTTCCGGACGCGTTTTTTATAAGATATTTTTATTCATAAAGTATTTACAGGAGTATTTCCGGAAGGGTGTTTCCGGAAAATCCCCCATAAAAGGGAGGATGCCAGGTACCTGCGTACCTGGCATAGTTATGAAAAAGTTATTTGTAAGCCTGCTGCATTGGCGACTGTTTAAAAGCTGTTTTCTTCTCTGTTCAGCTTATGATTGAAGTATAAAGATAAAAAATGGACGGAGAATGAGAAACAATTTAAAAATCGTTTAATAAAATATGAACAAATTTTTAACAAAGAAAACCCGTCTCGTACACAGGTTGTGTTTTTCGGTCTTTCCGATTTATGCCGCTCTTTGGAGCGGCCGCCTTCCCCGTTTTCGCGGAGGCCAAAAGGGGGAAGGATCGTGCAATTTGTGCCGCTGTGCGGCACAAATGCGGGAGTGAAAAATATTGCATCGGCAATATTTTTCGCTCTTTACAGGTTTGACTGCAACTCGTTATAATAGCTGTTATGTTGAAAACAGTTTATATAATTGAAAAAACGGATAAACGGCATTCTGACGCCGTGACCGCGGAGATGACCCGCACTGTGGAATCTCTCAGGGAAGAGGGATTTGCAAGCGGTATCCTGACGGCCGATTCCGCCCTGCAGGCGGCAGAGACTGCGGAGGGTGCTGCGGTGGGTACACTCTATCTGTGCGAGTGCGGAAGTGTGCTCCGGGAACTGCTGGACAGGGGAGCCTGTGCGATCGGCTACGCCCATGCGGACAATGCGGGAGAATCTTTTTCCAGCGCCCCCTATATTGTGCAGGAGCCGGATCTGGTTGAAGCGGACAGCTATGTCAAGATGTATCAGCGGGGGGCCGGCCTTCCGTGGACGATCCTGGAGACGGAGCGCTGTCTGGTGAGGGAGTTTACCGTCACAGATCTGGACGGGATCTATGCGCTCTATGACGGGCAGGCAAGGACTTTTCTGCAGCCGCCGTCGGACGACCGCGCCCATGAGAGGGAGATCCTGAGCGCCTACATACAGCGCATCTACGGGCTGTACGGGTTCGGACACTGGGCCGTGATCTCGAAAGAGGAGCCCGGGGCTCTGATTGGCCGCGTCGGCTATTCCGCGATCACGGACAGACAGGAAAGGGAGGCGCAGGCGCTGGGGATCCCGCTGCCGGATGTGGACTTCGGATTTCTGATCGGCGCCCCATGGCGGGGCCGGGGGATCGCGGAGGAGGTCTGCCGGGCACTCCTGCGCTACGGCATTTCGGAGATCGGCTTTACATGTATCCGGGCCGATGCCCGCAATGACAACGCAGCTTCCATCCGCCTGCTCACAAAGCTGGGCTTTGAGGCTGCGGGAAGCTGTATCCCGGAAAAAGAAGGAGAGCCTGCGGACAAAACACTCTTTATCCTTCGATGACGATACAAACGATACTGAGAGATACAAAGGGACACAGAGGATTCAACACGGAATCCGCTGAACAAAACCCGCAGCACAAAAACGCAATACGGGACAATACAGCGGCAGAGCAGTCCTGGCTGATTCGGACCGCCTGCCGGAAAATAAAGAGTTACAACTTTCAGGAGGTAAATAGCATGGTCAATCGTGAATACCTTGCGATGCTGGACAACAAATCTGTCATCCGTGAGCTGTCGGAGTACGCGACTGCCCGCGGCAAAGAGATCGGTTATGAGAATGTATTTGATTACAGTCTGGGAAATCCCTCTGTCCCCGCACCGGACAGCTACAGGGACATCTCTGTCAGACTTCTGCAGGAGGAAGAGCCCCTGAGCCTTCACGGCTATAATCCGACAATGGGCGATCCCCGTGTCAAGGAGAAAGTCGCGGAGTCCCTGAATAAGCGCTTTGGAATGTCCTACACCGCAGGGCACATCTTCCCCACCTCCGGCGCGGCAGGTGCTATCGCACACGCGCTCCGCTGTGTGACAGAGCCCGGTGAGGAAATCATGGTCTTCGCGCCCTATTTCTCCGAGTACGTCGCCTACATCAACGGCGCCGGGGCAAAGATCAGAGTCGTGCCCATCAAGGCTGACGATTTCCAGATCAACTTCGAGGCGGCGGATGCGATCTTCAATGAGAAGACAGCGGCCGTCCTGATCAATACACCCAACAACCCCTCCGGCGCAGTCTATTCCGAGGAGACCCTCACCCGCCTGGCAGAGGTTCTGACACAGAAGTCCGCGCAGTACGGCCACACGATCTTCCTGATCTCCGACGAGCCCTACCGCGAGATCGTCTTTGACGGCAAAAAGCAGGCGTATCCGGCGAAATTTTACCCCCATACACTGACCTGCTATTCCTTCTCCAAGTCCCTCTCCGTGCCCGGAGAGCGTGTCGGCTACGTGGCGGTATCACCGGACTGCGAGCAGGCGGACAAGATGGTCGCCATGATGGGACAGATCTCCCGCGGCCTCGGCCACAACTGCCCTTCGTCCCTGCCCATGCTGGCGGCGGCATACTGCCTTGAGGACACTGCAGACCTGTCTGTCTATGAGACAAATATGAATCTGCTCTATGATACTTTTAAGGAACTTGGCTTCACGGTTCCCCGCCCGGGCGGCACCTTCTACATCATGCCCAAGGCTCTGGAGGACGATGCTGTCGCCTTCTGCAAAAAGGCCCTGGACTATGACCTGGTCTTTGTCCCAGGCAATGGCTTTGAGGCACCCGGCTTCTTCCGTGTAGCTTACTGTGTGAACACCGAGAAGGTGGAGCGCTCCCTCGCCGCCATCAGGCGCTTTGTGGAGGCGGAGTATCCCAACCGCTGAAGAAAGCCCGCAGGCACAGCACGGAAGGCAGACCCCGGAAGGCAGACCCGGACCGGTCCTGTGCCCGGAGAAACTCTGGAAACACTGAATAGAAACCATGTTCCGGAATATAAAGGAAGGACATAATATTCATGATAGAACTCTTGAAAGCCGCGCTGTTCGGCCTGGTGGAAGGCGTCACCGAATGGCTTCCGGTCAGCAGCACCGGCCATATGATCCTGCTGAATGAGTTTGTGACGCTGCGCGTCTCGGCTGTTTTCTGGCAGATGTTTCTCGTTGTGATCCAGCTGGGAGCGATCCTGGCGGTCGTAGTCCTTTACTGGAATACGATCTGGCCCGTTAAAAAGAATAACCGGACAGGAAAGCGGTATATCGATCATGACACGATCAGCCTGTGGTGCAAGGCTCTCGTTGCCTGCGTCCCTGCCGCCATTGTCGGAATCCTGGCGGACGACTGGCTGGAGGTGCATTTTTACAACTGGTTCGTCGTCTCGATCATGCTGATCCTGGTCGGTGTGGCATTTATCATCGTGGAGAACCGCAATGCCGGCAAAAAAGCCGTCACCAAAAACCTCCGCGACCTGACCTACCGGGAGGCGCTGTTCATCGGTCTCTTCCAGCTGATCGCCGCGATCTTTCCCGGAACGTCCCGGTCCGGAGCCACGATCCTGGGCGGAATCATGGTCGGCGTATCCAGAACAGTGGCAGCCCAGTTCACTTTTATTCTGGCCATCCCGGTCATGTTCGGCGCCAGCCTTCTCAAGATCATCAAGTACGGACTCTATTTTTCGGGAATGGAAATGGCGATCCTGGCGGTCGGAATGATCGTCGCCTTTGTCGTCTCCGTCCTGGTCATCCGCTTCTTGATGAACTATATCCGCTCACATGACTTCAAGGTTTTCGGATGGTACAGGATCATTCTGGGCCTGGTCGTGATCATCTATTTCACGATCATCCGCAAGTGACCGGAGAGGAAGGGCCGGACAGGACTGCGCCGGCAGACCTGCCGGATGCGGGAAACGCCCCCCAAAGCTGTTCCGGGGCAGGCGTTTATGAAAAAAAACGCAGTTCAGATAAAAACAAATGAAACTCCCGCCGTGTTTTATGCTACAATAACAAATGGCCCGAACATAAAGGGGGCCTGCTTGCATTCATAATAGTATCTGGTGTTATACGGCAGGACTGCAGCCAACAGGAGGATGAAATGGCAAACAACAGGAAAAGAAGAAACACAAACCAGAAGCCTGAGCAGGCTAAGACTCAGAGCGCCCCGATTGAGGAAACTGTAGAGGAGGTCAAAGAAGAAATCGTGAAAGAGACAAAGACTGAGAAGAGCGTCAGCAGTGCAGACCGTGAGAAACAGAAGAAGGAAGACAGACAGAATCTCCTTCTGCTGATCGGAGTTGTCGCTGTACTTGCAATTGTTGGAATCGTGATCTGGATCACCTCCGGTTCTTCCGATGAGGAGACAGTCGCCGCAGCGGCTACTTCCGAAATCGCAGCTGTCAATACAACAGAAGCTGTCGAAGTGGCAGAGGGAATCGAAGAGGGCGCCGAAGAAGCCGTTGAGGCTGATAAGGAAGAGGTTCAGGAAATCGAAACTGTAGAAGAGACAGATGCAGAGGCTCCCGCAGAGGAAGAAGCTGCTCCCGCAGAGGAAGAAACTGCTCCCACAGAGGAAGCTGCTCCCGCAGAGGAAGAGGCCGCTCCTGCAGAGGAAACCACATCCACTACAGTTCTTGAACCCGGCACAGTTTATGCGATCGAGAATCCCATGGTCCTCTATTCCGAGGCATCCGCGGACTCCGCACCCCTCATGGACCTTGTCCCCGGATGGAACGTTCAGATCGAGGAAGCAGGTCAGAACGGATGGCATCGTGTTTCCGTATGGCTGCAGGAAGGAACAACCTACGGCTATATCCAGATTCCCTGATGTTTTTTCATAAGCGCGCTGATTTCCCGATGCGATGGCGCTCTGCGCTGTCCGCATTGCGGAATCACGCAAAAACACCTCGTATTATGAGGCGGTCTGAACTGTTACCAGTTCTGTCGCACTTTGAAAGGCAGCAGGCGTAAAAGACGGCGTTTGGGTTTTCTTTTGAGACTACTTCCAAACCGGCACAGGTATAAAGTCCTGTGCCGGTTTTTCATGTAAAAGAGAATTTGCCAAAGCTAACGCTGCGGGACAAGCGGCGGAACATGCGGTGTATTGAGAGAAGTAACATGCAAAGTCTGTTTCTGTTTATCTGTAAAAGCATATTGCTGGGCGTCGGGCTTGCCATGGACGCCTTTTCCGTCTCCATGGCCAACGGCCTTCAGAATCCCGGGATGAGCAAAAAGAGAATGCTGATCATCTCCGGGACTTTTGCCTTTTTCCAGTTCCTGATGCCGGTGACCGGATGGATCTGTGTCCACACGATCTCCGAGCGCTTCACTGCTTTTCAGAAAATGGTCCCCTGGATCGCTTTTTTCCTGCTTGCCTTTATCGGAGGGAAAATGCTTGTGGAGGGGATCCGGGGAACGGAGGAGGCAGAGGAGGAGGTCCGCCTGTCCGGAAGCGAACTTTTCGTGCAGGGAATAGCCACCTCCATCGACGCGCTTTCCGTCGGCTTTACCATTGCGTCCTACAATGCGGCGCAGGCGCTGTCGGCTTCGATCCTGATCGGCGTGACGACCCTGTTCATCTGTCTGGCCGGGATCCGCATCGGCAGGTATTTCGGAATGCGCCTGGCCGGCAGGGCATCCGTCCTGGGCGGGGTGATCCTGATCGCCATCGGATGCAAAATCCTCTTCGGAGGAGGCTTTTAAACGAATAAAACAATTTACTTTATGGCTTTTTTGTGATACTATACAGCCATTGTGTCGCAGGTTTTTACTGCATAAAACAGGCGAATAAACGTATCGGAATACGTTTCGCAGAGCTACAGCCTGCGGGGAGGAGGAAAAGTATGTCTGAAGAAAAAAAGGAAACAATGAACGGCGATGTTCAGGCATGGGACAAGCTGGCGAAGATGATGGAGAATAAGGAAGTCTTCACCGTGCAGATCCTTGAGACAGTCAAGGCCGGTGTCGTGACTTATGTTGAGGGCATCCGTGCTTTCATCCCTGCATCTCAGCTCAGCGATGCCTATGTCGAGGATACTTCCGAGTGGATCGACAAGGACGTCGAGGTCCGCATCATCACCTGTGATCCCGAGAAGAAGCGCCTTGTGCTCTCCGGCAAAGAGGTTGCGCGCGGCCGCCGCAGAGAAGAGCGCAGACGCCGCATCGACGCCATGCAGCCCGGCACTGTTCTGGAAGGCACTGTGCAGACCATCAAGCCCTACGGCGCGTTTGTCGACCTGGGCGACGGCATTGACGGCCTGGTCCACATTTCCCAGATGAGCCAGAAGCGCATCAACGATCCTTCCGAAGTTGTCAAGGAAGGCGACAAGGTCAAGGTCAGGATCATCAAAGTTGCCGACGGCAAGATCAGCCTCAGCATGAAGATCCTCGAGGACGCTCCTGTTCAGGACAGGGAAGAGCCGGTTGATGTCTCCCTCTACACCACGAAGGAGAATGCGACAACAAGTCTCGCAGACCTGCTCAAGGGCTTCAAGTTCGACTAAAACAGAACCATTGTGTAACAGGGTACCGCATCTGACCGTGCGGTACCTTTTTTTCAGGAGAGGGAAAGTATGGATCATTTTGTACTTCATTCCGAATATGCGCCGACCGGCGACCAGCCCAAAGCGATCGAGGACCTCGTCAGAGGTTTTCAGGAGGGCAATCAGTTTGAGACCCTTCTGGGAGTGACGGGCTCGGGCAAGACTTTTACCATGGCCAACGTCATTCAGGCCCTGAACAAGCCCACGCTGATCATTTCCCACAACAAGACCCTGGCGGGGCAGCTCTACGGCGAGATGAAGGAATTTTTTCCGGAGAACGCGGTGGAGTATTTTGTGTCCTACTATGATTATTATCAGCCGGAGGCCTATATTCCGCAGAGTGATACCTATATTGCCAAGGACTCCATGATCAATGACGAGATCGATAAGCTGCGCCTGTCCGCGACAGCCTCGCTGGCGGAACGCAGGGATGTCATCGTCGTCGCCTCTGTCTCCTGTATCTACGGCCTGGGCAGCCCCGATGAATTCAAGGGCATGTCCATCTCTCTGAGGCCGGGCATGGAAAAGGATCGGGATGATGTCCTGCAGGAGCTGGTGGCGATCCAGTACACCCGCAATGATATGGCGCTCGAGAGGACCAATTTCCGCGTCCGCGGTGACACGCTGGAGATCTTCCCTGCCCAGGGCAGCGACTTCATCCTCCGTGTCGAGTGGTTCGGCGACGAGATCGACCGCATCTGCGAGGTGGACCAGCTGACCGGCCGCGTCCACAGGCAGCTCGAGCACGTGATGATCTACCCCGCCTCCCACTATGTCGTCCCCCAGGAGAAGATCAATGCCGCCTGCGACAACATCGAGGAAGAGCTCAGGGAGCGGGTGAAATATTTCAAGGGCGAGGATATGCTCCTGGAGGCGCAGCGCATCGCCGAGCGCACCAATTTTGATGTCGAGATGATGCGCGAGACAGGCTTCTGCTCCGGCATCGAGAACTACTCCCGCCACCTGAATTTCATGAAGGAGGGCGAACCGCCCATGACCCTCATGGATTTCTATGACAATGATTTCCTCATCATCATCGATGAGTCCCATATGACGATCCCCCAGATCGGCGCCATGTACCGGGGCGACCGGTCGCGCAAGGAGACCCTGGTGCGCTACGGCTTCCGCCTGCCCTCGGCCTTGGACAACCGTCCCCTGGAATTCTCGGAGTTTGAGACACACATTGACCAGATGCTCTTTGTCTCCGCGACGCCGGGACCCTATGAGGCGGAGCACGAGCTGCTCCGCACCGAGCAGGTCATCCGTCCCACCGGTCTTCTGGATCCCGAAATCGATGTGCGCCCCGTCGAGGGCCAGATCGACGACCTGATCGGTGAGATCCGCAAAGAGACGGACAAGGGCAATAAGGTCCTGATCACCACCCTGACCAAAAAGATGGCCGAGGATCTGACCGACTATCTGGCCGAGGCGGGGATCCGCGTCAAATATCTCCACTCAGATATCGATACCCTCGAGCGCTCCCAGATCATCCGCGACATGCGCCTGGATGTCTTCGATGTGCTGGTCGGCATCAACCTGCTACGGGAGGGCCTGGATATTCCCGAGATCTCCCTGGTCGCCATCATCGATGCAGACAAGGAGGGCTTCCTGCGCTCCGAGACCTCCCTGGTCCAGACCATCGGCCGCGCAGCGAGAAACGCTGACGGTCATGTCATCATGTATGCGGATAACATGACCGACTCCATGCGCCGGGCCATAGAGGAGACCGAGCGCCGCCGGGCCATCCAGCAGAAATACAACGAGGAACACGGCATTACGCCCCAGACTATCCGCAAGGCCGTCCGCGATCTCATCTCGATCTCCAAGGAGATCTCCAAAGAGGAGGTCCGCTTCGAGAAGGATCCCGAATCCATGGACGCAAAGGAACTCACAAGGCTCATTGCCGATGTCGAAAAGCAGATGCGCAAGGCCGCCGCAGACCTCAACTTCGAGGCCGCCGCAGAGCTCCGCGACCGCATGGTGGATCTCAAAAAGCACCTGCTGGAAGTCGAGAACGGCCTGACGGAAAAAGCAGGTTCTGATAAACCGGCAAAAAACGGTCCTGGAGGCGGGTCCGCTTCCGGGGATCCTGTCAACATGCACGACGCCGTCCGCAGCGCCGAGCGCACCGCAAAGCGCACGGGCCGCCGCAGGTCTTCCGGCCGGACTGAACACAGGACAAAGTGATTCCGAAAGAGAATCGCAAGAGATCCGGAAAGAGAATCGAAAAGTAATCTGTAATGAGATTCGGAAAGAGATTCGAAAAGTGATCTGTAAAGAGATTGGGATCACTGCCATAAACATTTGGAAAACCCCCGCCCTCTTCGGGCGGGGACTTTTCATTTGGCGGGAAGGCGGAGAGAACAGAGAGGTCTTCTGCGGGAGAGCTTTTTTCTGTCTTATTGTCTGCCCGGCAGGGCCATGACATGCCCGTGAGCCGGCGTTGGCCGGGCAGTCCGGCAGCAGCTTTTTTCGAAAATTTGTTCTATTATGGAAGGCTGACTTGTGATATACTAGATTTCTGCACACCGGCTCCGCAGGGGAATGCCGGATGTGATTTCATCTATTCTTATATGTTTATGTTTTTATATTTTTATATTGAGGACGGTACAAGATGCGGTCAGACCGATAGTAAGTGAACTTAATTAAAAAAATTTTAAAAAATTGCGATTGAGCCCAAAAGTGTGAGATAAAAAGGGAATCCGGATATGCCTAAAACGAGAGATTTATCAAAAACAAATACAGCAGGGACGGGGACGTCTGTCAAAATGCGAAAGCCCGATTACTGGCCCGTTCTGGCAGAAAATGAAAAAAAGGCCCTGGCCCAGCGGGAGATCGACGCCGAGCGCCGCAGCAAGATCTACGCGGAGGACTGCATCAGGATCAGGGGCGCCAACGAGCACAATCTCAAGGGGATCGATGTGTCCATTCCCCGCAATCAGCTGGTCGTCCTGACCGGTCTGTCCGGCTCGGGCAAATCCTCGCTCGCCTTCGATACGATTTATGCCGAGGGCCAGCGCCGCTACATGGAGTCCCTGTCGTCTTATGCCCGTCAGTTCCTCGGCCAGATGGAGAAACCCGATGTGGAGAACATCGAGGGCCTGTCGCCCGCGATCTCCATCGACCAGAAGTCGACCAACCGCAACCCCCGTTCCACGGTGGGCACAGTGACGGAGATCTATGACTATTTTCGTCTGCTCTATGCCAGGATCGGCACGCCCCACTGCCCCAACTGCGGCAGGGAGATCGCCAAGCAGACCGTGGACCAGATGGTGGACCGCATGATGGCCCTGCCCGAGGGAACGCGGGTGCAGATCCTCGCGCCGGTCGTCCGGGGACGTAAGGGACGCCATGAAAAGGTCATTGACCGCGCCAGGAGGGCCGGCTACGTCCGCCTCCGCATCGACGGGAACATGTACGATGTCTCCGAGGACATCACCCTCGACAAAAATATCAAGCACAATATCGAGATCGTGGTCGACCGTCTGGTCATCCGCCCCGGCACCGAGCGCCGCATGACGGATTCTGTTGAAAACGCCCTGGCCCTCTCCGAGGGACTGGTCCAGGCGGACGTCGTCGGCGGGGAGCTCCTGCAGTTCAGCCAGAGCTTTGCCTGCCCGGACTGCGGGATCAGCATCTCCGAGATCGAGCCCCGCAGCTTCTCCTTCAACAACCCCTTCGGCGCCTGCCCCGACTGCGCGGGACTGGGCTACCGCATGGAGTTTGACCCCCGTCTGCTGGTTCCGGACGACCGCCTCTCCATCAACCAGGGGGCTATTGCCGTCATCGGCTGGCAGTCCTGCATGAACAAGGGGAGTTTTGCAAACGCCATCCTGGTTGCTCTTTGTGAGGAGTACGGCTTTGATATGTCGACACCCTGGAAGGAACTCCCCGAAAAGATCCGCAAAATGCTCATGTTCGGCGCGGACAGAAGTGTGGATGTCCACTATGAGGGACAGCGGGGCAAGGGAATCTACCCTGTCGTCTTCGAGGGAATCCTGGAAAACACCCGCCGCCGCTACCGCGAGACGGCCTCTGAATCCATGCGGGCCGAGTACGAGTCTTTCATGCAGATCACGCCCTGCGAGACCTGCGGCGGCAAGCGCCTGAAAAAAGAATCCCTGGCCGTTACAGTCGGCGATATCAACATTTACGATCTGACCTGTATGTCGGTGAAAAAACTGCAGGAGTTCCTGGAGGGGCTTGCGCTCACAAAGACACAGGAACTCATCGGAAAACAGGTGCTCAAGGAGATCCGCGCCCGCGTCCGCTTCCTCAATGATGTGGGCCTGGATTATCTGACCCTGGCCCGCGCGACGGCCACCCTCTCCGGCGGAGAGGCCCAGCGCATCCGTCTGGCGACCCAGATCGGCTCCGGTCTGGTCGGTGTCTGCTACATCCTGGACGAACCCAGCATCGGCCTGCACCAGCGCGACAATGACAAGCTCCTGCACACGCTCAAAAATCTCCGTGACATGTGGAACACAGTCATCGTTGTGGAACACGACGAGGATACCATGCGCGCCGCGGATTACATCGTGGACATAGGACCCGGCGCGGGTTCCAGGGGCGGCGAGATCGTTGCCTGCGGCACTGCGGAGGAGATCATGGCGGTCCCGGAATCCGTCACCGGCCAGTATCTCTCCGGCAAAAAATCGATCCCTGTCCCCGCGGAGCGCCGTGCGCCCACGGGCTGGCTTCACGTGCGCGGAGCCGCTGTCAACAACCTCAAGAACATCGATGTGGATATTCCCACCGGCGTTCTCACCGTCGTCACCGGCGTATCCGGCTCCGGCAAGAGCTCTCTGGTAAACGAGATCCTTTACAAGAGGCTGGCTCATGACCTGAACCGGGCACGCACCATCCCCGGACAGCACGACGACATCGAGGGAATCGGGCAGCTGGACAAGGTCATCAATATCGACCAGTCCCCCATCGGCCGCACGCCGCGTTCCAATCCGGCGACCTACACCGGCGTCTTCGACCTGATCCGCTCCCTCTTTGCAGGGACCCAGGACGCCCGCGCCCGCGGCTATGCCAAGGGCCGTTTTTCCTTCAATGTGAAGGGCGGCCGCTGCGAGGCCTGCTCCGGCGACGGCATCATCAAGATCGAGATGCATTTCCTGCCCGACGTCTATGTCCCCTGTGAAGTCTGCCACGGCAGGCGCTACAACCGCGAGACCCTGGAGGTTCGCTACAAAGGGAAAAATATTGCCGATGTCCTTGAAATGACTGTCGAGGAGGCACTGACCTTTTTTGAAAATATACCCACCATCCGCCGCAAGATCCAGACCCTCTACGATGTGGGACTGGGTTATGTCAAGCTGGGACAGCCCTCCACGGAGCTGTCCGGCGGAGAGGCCCAGCGCATCAAGCTGGCGACGGAACTCTCCAGAAAGAGTACCGGAAAGACCATTTACATCCTGGATGAGCCCACCACCGGCCTCCACTTTGACGATGTCGCCAAACTGACCAAGATCCTGCGCGAACTCGTCGAGGGAGGCAACACGGCCGTGGTCATCGAGCACAACCTCGATGTCATCAAGACCGCGGACTATATCATCGACATGGGACCCGAAGGAGGCGACGGCGGCGGGACCGTTGTTGCCGTCGGAACTCCCGAGGAGATCGCGCAGAGGCATGATTCCTACACGGGCTACTACGTGGACAAGATGCTGGAGAGAGCTCGGAATGCGGAAGCCGGGGCAGAGTCCTGAAGCTGAGCCCGAAACAGGAAATCCGGGGCGGAGTCCCGAAGCCGGGCCCTGAACCCGGAATCAGGGGAAGGATGTTAAAGCCGGGCCGGAAACGGAGCTCAGAAGCAGAGTCATGAAGATGTGAGGGCAGGCAGGGCACATGCTGCCTGCCCCTGTTATTTCACCTGGAGACGCAAATGACGGAATTCAAAGGTTTTGTTTCACATATCATCTACCGGAATGAGGAGAACGGATACACTGTTTTCGAGGTCACTCTGACCGGAAACAGCGAATCATCCGGCCTGCCGTCTGCGAAAAAAGACGGGAAAAAAGAAAAGACCGGCACGGCCTTTGACTTCGACGCGGCGGATCTGGGCGATGTGATCACCTGCGTGGGATACCCCGTCTCCATCAATGAGGGCGAGGGATGCGCCCTGGCCGGGGAGTATACGACCCATCCCGTTTATGGCGAGCAGCTGCGCGTGCAGTCCTACCGGGCTGTCGCCCCGGAGAGCGCGCAGGCCATGTACCGCTACCTGGCCGCGGGAAGCATCAAGGGGATCGGACCCGCCATGGCTGCCAGGATCGTCAAAAAGTTCGGGGACGACACGCTGCGGATCATGGAGGAGGAGCCGGAGAAGCTGGCCGGGGTCAAGGGGATCAGCATGCGGATCGCCCGTGAGATCGGTGCACAGATGGAGGACAAGAAGGATCTGCGCGACGCGATGATCTTTCTGCAGCAGTACGGGATCGGGAGCGCCCACGCGGCGCGGATCTGGCAGGCCTACGGAACGGGACTCTACGAGATCATGAAGACCAATCCCTACCGCCTTGCCGAGGATATACGCGGGATCGGCTTTGCAACGGCGGACGATATCGCGCGCAGGATCGGAATCAGGGCGGACTCCGAATACCGCATTCGCAGCGGACTGCTCTACACCCTCTTTCTGGCTTCGGGAGAGGGACACAGCTTCCTGCCTCAGAATGTCCTTGTGCAGAGGACCTGCGCCCTCCTGCACCTCCCCGCGGAGGAAGTTCTCATCCAGATGGAGAATCTGGCTGTGGAGAGACGGCTGCGCATCCGCCGCAGACGCAGCAGCGGTCCGCTTCCCTGCATGAATACGGACCAGGACATGAACCTGGACGTGGACATGAGTACGGGCATGGACACGGGTGCGGGCATGGACGTGGACATGAATACGGGCATGGGCACGGATATGAGCATGGACATGGACATGCATATGGACATGGCTGAGGCTGCAGACAGGCCCATGGCCCAGGAAACGGCGCGGCGGGATCCCGCAGAGGATGTGGAGGTGTATCTGTCGGGCGTTTTCCGCAGGGAGCAGGATATAGCGAAAATGCTCCTGGACCTGGATGCCCGGATCCACAGGGAACCGGGAGATTCTGAAAAAAGGAAGAAGCTGGAAAAAAAGATCTCCCGCCTGGAGAAGGCGGAGGAGATCACCCTGGATCCCCTGCAGAGGCAGGCGGTCCTGGAAGCGGTGGAGAACGCGGTGCTTGTGATCACCGGCGGTCCCGGCACGGGAAAGACGACGACGATCAATACCATCATCCGCTTTTTTGCAGGGGAGGATCTGCGCGTCCTCCTGGCAGCGCCCACCGGACGTGCGGCGCGGCGCATGTCGGAGGCGACAGGTTATCCGGCCATGACCATCCACCGGCTTCTGGGCGTGCGGAGCGTCTCTGACGACGGGGGAGAGAAGGATTTTCTGAAAAATGAGGGTCTTTACGGCGCCTCCGGGACCGGCATGGGGTCTGCGGACCCTTTTGGAAGCAGTCTGAACGCGGGAGGGGGCTCCGGAGACGGAAAGGGACAGAATTTTTCATATTTTGAGAGGGGAGAGGATAACCCCCTCGAGGCGGATGTCGTCATTATAGATGAAATGTCCATGGTGGACATGAATCTATTCCATTATCTGCTCAAGGCAGTGCCCTCTGGGGCGAGACTGGTACTGGTCGGCGATGTCAACCAGCTTCCCAGCGTGGGGCCGGGCTGTGTCCTGCAGGACCTGATCGAGTCGCAGGCCTTTCACACCATCATGCTGCGGCATATCTTCCGGCAGGCCAGCGAGAGCGACATAGTCATGAATGCCCACCGGATCCTGGAAGGGGCCTCTCTGCCCATGGACAACAAGAGCCGCGATTTCTTTTTCCTGGAGCGGGACCAGGCGCCGGTGATCTACAAGCACACGGTTCAGCTGATCCGCGAGATGCTCCCCAAATATGTCGGATGCAAGGCCGGAGAAATCCAGGTGCTGACGCCCATGCGGCGGGGAAGCCTGGGCGTCGAGCGCCTCAACGAGGTGCTGCAGAGCGTCCTCAATCCTCCCGCCGGCGGCAAGAGAGAGTATGTGCGGCAGGAGACGGTCTTCCGCGAGGGCGACAAGGTCATGCAGACGCGCAACAATTACCAGATCGAATGGGAGGTCCGCGGCAATTTCGGCATGCCCGTAGAGCGGGGCACGGGGATCTTCAACGGAGACTTCGGCAGGATCGAGGAGATCGACCCCCGGAGTGAGATTATGACAGTTGTTTTCGATGACGCCAGAACCGTGGAGTATCCGTTTTCGGAGCTGGAGGATCTGGAGCTGGCCTATGCCATTACAGTCCACAAATCCCAGGGATCTGAGTATCCGGCTGTCATCCTGCCTCTTCTGGCGGGACCTTCCGGACTCTTCAACCGGAATCTCCTGTACACGGCCGTGACCCGGGCGCGCAGCTGCGTTGTCCTTCTGGGGAGCCGGGACGCGGTGGACAGGATGATCGCCAATACCCGCCGGACCAGGCGGTGGACAGGCCTGCGGGACCGGATCACCGAACTTTGGCCTGGACCGGATCCTGCGGATGCAGGATACATGTAAGGGCGCAGGAACCGCAGAGGCGGCTGAAACATAGAGGACTGCAGGAAAAAGATGATGAACTGCGGGACAAGGAGAAAGGACGGCAGGACAAAAAAGGACGGTAGGACAATATGCATATTTACGGAAAAATGGCGGCGCCCGCGCGCCTCTGCCGGGAACTGGTTTTTCCCCGCAGGTGCCCTGTGTGCGACAGGCCTGTGCAGCCTTTCGGCGCCCTGATCTGCCCCTCCTGCGAGGGAGTGCTGCAGAGGGTGCAGGCGCCGGCCTGCAGCCGGTGCGGCAAGCAGCTTGGCTTGGGAGCCCAGGGACTGTGCCGGGACTGCCGAAAGCTCTCCCATGTTTTTGAGCGCGGCTGCACGGTTTTTACCTATCACAGTGCCGCGGGCGGTATTTTCCGCTTCAAATATAAAGGACGGCAGGAGTACGGGGCATATTACGGAAGATGCATGGCGCAGAAGCTGTGCGAGAACGTCGGAGGAGTTTTCGGCAGGCCCGACATGCTCGTGCCGGTGCCGGTCTCCGCACAGAGACTTCAGAAGCGGGGCTACAATCAGGCCCTGATCCTGGCGGAGGAAATCTCCCGTCTGACGGCAATTCCCGTGTGTGAGAAGGTGCTGCGACGCGTGACGGACACGCTTCCCATGAAAAACATGACGCCGGCGGAGCGCCAAAATAATTTGAAAAAAGCTTTTCAGGCTTTTGGAAATGATGTAGAATTAAATTCGATTATGCTCATAGACGATATTTATACAACCGGCGCCACAATGGATGCCTGTGCGCATGCTCTGTACAGACAGGGCGCCCGGCGTGTATGTTTTATAACGCTTGCCGCAGGTGTGGACAGCGGATACTGAGAAGAGGAGCTTATGCTGAACGAGGAGAAGATCCGCCTGATGACCCGGCTGACAGTTTACGAAGAAGGACTGGGCGTCGGAGACGGAAGGACAGCTGAATATTTTCGCAACGATTATGTGTTATCCGGGATGGTCGGTTCTTTTGTGGCCGGTACATTGGCCTGGGGGATCTGTGCGGCCATTTACTGCGGCTATTTTTTTGAGCAGATCTTTTTTTCTGTATATGAAAACAGCCTTGGACCTTTTCTGCGTCTGGCTGCGACAAGTTATGTCTCCTTCATTCTGTTTTTCCTGCTGGTCACACTGCTGATCTATTACAGGAGGAGCGCGTCATTCAGAAGGCGGCGCTTGATGTACGCACAGGATCTGGACGCTCTGATGGAGATCTGCGAAAAGGAGGCAGAAGAAGCCTGACAGGAGCTGCAGGAAAGCACTCTGTAGAAGGCGGAACGATAATGGAGGCGCAATGAACAGTAATACAGGTATATATGTATTAAGAGAAAATCTCATACAGTTTTATAAGAGGCAGGAGTTTCTCCTGCTGTCCGTATTTCGCTTTGCAGTATCCCTTGCGGTACTGCTCCTGCTCCGCGGTCATCTGGGGATTCACGGACCTGCCGGTGCGGCACTGAACAGCACACTGCTCAATGTGATCCTGGCGCTTGTGTGCTCCCTGCTTCCGACCGGCTTTTCCGCAGGAATCATCGGACTGGTTCTGGTCTGGGACCTGTACAGGCTGTCGCTCGAGGCGACAGCGATTTGTGCAGCGCTGATCCTGGTATGCCTTCTGGTGTATTTCCGATTCTCGCCCAGAGATACCATGATCCTGCTGCTGATGCCCGTGGCATATGCACTCAATCTGCACTATCTGGTGCCCCTTCTGGCGGGCCTTATGTTCGGACCGGGCGCGGCTGTTGCCGTATTGTTTGGTCTCCTGTTCACCAAGTACGTGCTCCTGGTGGAAGGGAGCCTCCCCGTGCTCGCGGCTCCCGCGGGCGGCCTGGCCCTGACCGGAGAAAGGCTGATCGCGAATTTCCGGCTCCTGGTCGACGGCATGGTGAACGACAAGTCCCTGGTCATTCTCGCGGCAGCCCTCGCAGCCGCTGCCATTGCCGTCTGCTTTACCCGCAGGCTGGCTATTGAATACGCCTGGGTCATAGCGATCACTGTCGGCTGTATTCTGGAGCTGATCATTCTTCTGGCAGGCGACATGCGCTACGGGACTGAGATCGATCTTGCCCATGTATTTCTGGGTATTGTTATTTCCTTTATGCTGGCGCAGATCGTGCGATTCTTTACTTTTAATGTGGATTACCTGCGCATAGAGAATGTCCAGTTTGAGGACGAGGATTATTATTACTATGTAAAGGCTGTCCCGAAAGTTATGGTTTATTCATCCGATCCGGAAGACGATGAATTTGATCCTCCGTCCGGGGAGGACGATGCAGAAGATTACGAAGGATAATAATCGTTGAATTTTCCATGGTCTTTTTCATTCAGTAATTTCATATCGCGGCTTCGTATGCCTGATGTACGGTGGACCGACTTAGTAGAAGTTCTGATCATAGCCTATCTGACATATCATATCCTGCTGTGGGTGAAGAATACACGCGCGTGGCAGCTGATGAAGGGAATCGCCGTCGTTGTTGCGATGGCCCTTTTGGCAGCTTTCTTTAATATGACCACAATTCTGTGGATCTTCCGGCACGTCGCCGGAATTGCCGTCACTGCCCTCGTCATCATCCTGCAGCCGGAGCTTCGTGCTGCCATGGAGGAACTGGGACGCAAAAACTTCCTGAGTTCCATCCTCCGCATGGATCCGGCCAAGACCGAGGAGGGACGATTCTCCGACCGCACCGTCAACGAGCTGATCCGCGCCTGCATCGAGATGGGCAGGGTCAAGACAGGAGCGCTGATCGTCATCGAACAGACGACACCGCTTCTGGAATATGTGCGTTCCGGCATCGAGATCGATGCGATCGTTTCCAGTCAGCTCCTTATCAATATTTTTGAAAAGAACACCCCTCTTCATGACGGGGCGGTCATTATCCGGGGAAACAGGATTGTTTCCGCCACCAGCTACCTTCCAATCACATCCTCCCAGCTTGACAAGAACCTGGGAACCAGACACCGCGCGGGTGTCGGCATCTCGGAGGAGACCGACGCGCTCACCCTGATCGTGTCGGAGGAGACCGGACAGCTGAGCTACTCCTATAAAGGAAACCTCTGGAGTCCTGTGACGCCGGAACAGCTCCGGGGAGCCCTGGTCCGTCTTCAGAACAAGCTTTCCGAAGAGGAAGCTGCCAGAAATGCCACCCGCTCACCGCTGGGCGGAATCTCGGGATTCGGCAGATACGCGCTGCGCCGGACCAAAGGCACAGGCGCGGCGGCCGATCAGCAAAAAGATGCCGTAGAGGAGAACGGAGAGGAGAAGATGGCTGCGGATACGGAGAAGGAAGGAGGTGCGCATGTTTAAGCGTATCATGAACCTCGATTCCAATCTGCGGCTGAAGGTTGCTTCCGTTCTGATCGCCATGGCGCTCTGGTATATGATCAACTATTTCAGCGATCCCGCTGTCCGTATGACTGTCAGCAATGTCCCTGTACAGATCCTGCACGGAGAGTCGATCGAAAAAGCGGGCGACGTATACACCGTTATGGATGACACGGATGTGATCCCCACTGTGACCATTTACGCAAAGCGCTCGGTCATTGACAAGCTGGAGTCCAAAAACGTCATCGCGACTGCGGATGTACGCGAGATCGAGGATGACGGATCGGTCAAGATTTCCCTCTCGACCGACAAATATGCCAACAGCATCGAGGATATAAGCGGCAGCATCGGGTATGTACAGCTCCGGGTGGAGCCGATGAAGACCAAATCTTTTGCCCTCGAAGTTGAGACGGTCGGAGAGCCCGAGGATGGATACATGCACTATGAATCATCCGCGGAACAGAATCAGGTCATTATTTCAGGACCGCAGTCCTATGTGGAAAAGATCGGACGCGCAGCGGTCCAGGTGGACATAACGGAATCGGACAGGAATATCAGTTCCTATCCGGACATCATCCTCTATGATATGGAGGGCGGTGAGATTACTACAGAGGAGATGGAAGCCCAGAAGCTCCATCTGAATATTTCCTCTGTGAGAGTGGTGGTGACGATCTATCAGACCAAGAGCGTTCCCATCATCTGCGGCTCGGAGGTGCCGATCGCGGAAGGCTATAAACTGGATTCGGGTCCCGAGGCGGATCCCTCATCGATCCAGATTGCCGGCGCGGCAGGTATCCTGCGGGAGATAGAGTCAATCAAGATACCTGCGGAGGACATTGCGACTGAACCCGTCAGCAGCAATATCCACAAGAGTATCGTTATTGACAAATACCTGCCGGAAGGAGCTGTCGCCGCCGATGCGGATTCCGACATCATCACAGTTTACATGCGCGTCTCCCGGGAGACTGTCGACAGCACGGATACTTCGGAAGACTCGACAGAATCCCTGGACAGCGGGGGAAATACTGCTTCCGCGGAAACAGACGCCGCCTACTGAGCAATGAAACAAAGAAATGGAGTTTAAAAATGCTTAACTATAAGAAATATAAAAAGAACCCGGTTGTACATTATCCGGAGAGACAATGGCCCGACAAGGAAATCGAAAAGGCACCCGTCTGGTGCAGCGTTGACCTCAGGGACGGCAACCAGGCCCTGATCGATCCCATGGTCGTCTCCGAGAAAATGGAAATGTTCCGCCTTCTGGTCAAGCTCGGCTTCAAGGAGATCGAGATCGGATTTCCCGCAGCCAGCCAGATCGAATATGATTTCCTCCGCGCTCTGGTCGACAACGACATGATTCCCGACGACGTGTATGTGCAGGTTCTCTCCCAGTGCAGGAAAGAGCAGATCGACAGGACCTTCGAGGCGATCAAGGGCATCAAAAACGTCATTTTCCACATTTACAACTCCACATCGACTCTGCAGAGGGATGTCGTCTTCAATATGGACCGCGCGGGCATCATCGAGATCGCACAGAACGGCACCCGCTGGGTCAAGGAGGGCGCAAAGAACTACGACGGAAATCTCGTTCTCGAGTACTCGCCGGAGAGCTTCACCGGCACCGAGCTGGATTTCGCGCTTGAGATCTGCACCGCCGTGCAGGATATCTGGGAGCCCACAAAAGAAAAGCCCATGATCTTCAACCTTCCCTCCACGGTCGAGATGAACACTCCCAATGTGTATGCCGACCAGATCGAGTGGATGAGCAGGCATTTCAAGAACCGCGACAGCATCATCCTCAGTATCCACCCTCACAATGACCGTGGCTGCGGTGTCGCTGCAGCAGAGCTGGCAATGCTTGCGGGCGCCCAGCGCGTCGAGGGAACACTTCTGGGCAACGGCGAGCGCACCGGCAACGTCGACCTGCTCAATATCGCCTACAACATGTTCACCCAGGGCATCAACCCCGAGCTTGACATTGAAGATATCAACGAGATCATCGACGTCTACGAGCGCTGCAACAAGATGAGCATCGACGAGCGCCACCCCTATGCGGGCAAACTCGTGTTCACCGCCTTCTCGGGCTCTCATCAGGACGCCATCAACAAGGGTATCGCGGCCATGAAGGCCAGAAAATCCGAGATCTGGGAGGTTCCCTATCTTCCCATCGATCCCTCCGACATCGGCAGGGTCTACGAGCCGATCATCCGCGTCAACTCGCAGTCCGGCAAGGGCGGCGTCGCCTTCATCATGAGCACCTACTACGGATTCAAGCTTCCCAAGGGCATGCACGGCGAGTTCGCCAAGGTCATCCAGGCCCTCTCCGAGAAGGTCGGCGAGGTTCCGCCGGAGCAGATCATGGAAGCTTTCCGCCAGGAGTATCTGTACAGGAACGAACCGCTCCACTTCCGCAAGGCACAGGTCTCCGACCTCAGCAACGACGTCAAGACGCCGTTTGATACGCGGATCCGTGTGGATTATTCCAACCATGGCAGACCCGAATTCTTCGAGGCTTCCGGAAACGGACCTCTGGACGCTCTTCAGAGAGGCTTCCGCGAGCGCTTCGGATTCAATCTCCGCATTCTGGATTACGAGGAGCACGCCCTTCAGGCTGGTTCGGATTCACAGGCGGCCGCCTATATCCATCTGCTTGACGGAGACACCGGCAGCATCACCTATGGCGTAGGTGTCAGCTCCAACATCACCCGTGCCTCGATCCGCGCCGTATTCTCCGGTGTCAACCGTCTGGGACTCGGCGACAGACAGCAGGGAATCGAAGATCACTATTGATTACTATTGGCAGAAAAGATATGCGTGTCAGAGAGGGAGCTCTCTGACACGCAGTTTCTCATTCACACAGTCGACCGGGGGTTCCCGGAGGGAGGAAATGAAAAAGTGGCAGAACAGAAAAAGCTGGTCGCTGAAATCACGGCGATGGATGAAGACTTTACACAATGGTATACAGACGTCTGCATCAAGGCAGGCCTGATTGCGTATTCAAACATTAAGGGATTTATGGTCTACAAGCCCGCCGGATATGCGATCTGGGAAGCGGTGCAGAAGCACCTCGACGCACGTTTCAAGGCAGTGGGCGTAGAGAATGTCTATCTCCCCATGCTGATCCCGGAGCGTCTCCTGAGCAAGGAGAGCGACCTGGTGGAAGGCTTTGCGCCTGAAGTGGCCTGGGTCACCCACGGCGGTTCCGAAAAGCTTGACGAGCGTGTATGTGTCCGCCCCACTTCCGAGTCCCTGTTCAGCGACTTCTACAGAGGCGAGATCCAGTCCTACCGCGACCTTCCCATGATCTACAACCAGTGGTGCAGCGTTGTCCGCTGGGAAAAAGAGACCAGGCCCTTCCTCCGCTCCCGTGAGTTTATGTGGCAGGAGGGACACACTGTCCATGCGACCGCGGAAGAGGCAGAGGCAAGGACACAGCAGATGCTGAACGTCTATGCGGATTTCTGTGCCGAGGATCTGGCCATCCCCACCATCAAGGGCAGAAAGACCGACAAGGAGAAATTTGCGGGCGCCGTTGCGACCTATACCATCGAAGCCCTGATGCACGACGGCAGAGCTCTGCAGTCCGGCACCAGCCATGACTTCGGCGATGATTTTGCCAGGGCTTACGGCATCCTGTTTACAGATAAGGACAACAAGCAGAAGCACCCCTTCCAGACATCCTGGGGCCTGTCCACCCGTATCATCGGAGCCCTGATCATGGTTCACGGCGACAATTCCGGTCTGGTGCTTCCTCCCCGCATCGCGCCCACACAGGTCGTGATCGTGCCCATCCAGCAGCGCAAGGCAGGTGTCCTCGACAAGGCCTACGAACTGAAAGAGGCCCTGAGCAATTTCCGCGTCAAGGTCGATGACAGCGACAAGAGCCCCGGCTTCAAGTTCGCTGACCAGGAGATGCGCGGCTTCCCGCTCCGCGTCGAGATCGGTCCCCGCGACATCCAGAACGGCAAGTGCATCATCGCCCGCAGAGATACCGGCGCCAAGGAGGAGTGCGAACTCGATCAGCTCGCAGCCCGCATCGGAGAGCTGCTGGAGCAGATTCAGAGCGACATGTTCGAGCGCGCCAAAAAGCACCTGGAGGAGCACACCTACAAAGCTGCCAGCCGCGAGGAATTCGAGAAGACCTTCGCGGAGAAGACCGGCTTTGTCAAGGCCATGTGGTGCGGCGAGCTCGCCTGCGAAGAAGAAATCAAAGAGAAATTCGGCGTGACCAGCCGCTGCATCCCCTTCGAGCAGGAAGAGGTTGCGCAGACCTGTGTCTGCTGCGGAAAGCCCGCTAAGAAGATGGTCTACTGGGGCAAGTCCTATTGATGACCTGCCGCAGGCACCGGGGGCTCTGCTGACAGTCTGCCGGCAGAGGGCAGGGGCCGCCGGCAGACAGCCGGTGACCGGTCTTTTTCTGCGCGGACAGGGTTTCGGGAAGGAGTTTTTATGAGAGAGATTGAAATAAAGATTCCGCCGGGAGCTGCGAAGATTCTGCGCAGGCTGGAAGAACACGGCTATGAGGCCTACGTGGTCGGCGGATGCGTGAGGGACAGCCTTCTGGGAAGAAATCCCAACGACTGGGATATTACGACATCGGCGCTCCCCATGCAGGTCAAAGCCCTGTTTCCCCGCACGATCGACACGGGTCTCAAACACGGGACAGTGACCATTCTGGAGGGGGGCGAACCCTACGAAGTCACGACTTACAGGGTGGACGGCGAGTATCTGGACGGCAGACATCCCTCGGAGGTCACCTTTACGGCCAGCCTCAGGGAGGACCTGCAGCGCAGGGATTTTACCATCAATGCCATGGCCTACAGCGAGAAACACGGCCTGCAGGATTATTTCGACGGACTGACACATCTGGAAAAAGGACTGATCTGCGCGGTCGGAGATCCCCTGCAGCGCTTCGGTGAGGACGCGCTCCGGATCATGCGCGCCGTCCGCTTTGCGGCCCAGCTGGGCTACGAAGTGGAGGAGGAGACGGTGCGGGCAATGAAGGAACTTGCCCCCACTCTCTCGAAGATCAGTGCCGAGAGGATCGCCTCGGAGCTGGAGAAACTGCTCCTGTCCCCGCATCCCGAAAAGCTCAGAATGGCCTGTGAGTGCGGCATCACAGCTATTATCCTGCCGGAGTTTGACCGCTGTATGGAGACCCCGCAGAACAACCCCCACCACTGCTACAGCGTGGGGGAACACACCATCGTTTCCATCGGGAACGCCCGGCCGGACAGAGTCCTGCGCCTGGCCATGCTGCTGCACGATTTCGGCAAGCCGGCCTGCAAAACGACCGATGAAGAGGGCATCGACCATTTTCACGGTCATCAGGAGATCAGCGCGCAGATGGCCAATGACATCCTGCGCCGCCTCAAATCGGACAATGTGACCCGGAAGAGCGTCGTGAAGCTGGTCCGCTTCCATGACCGGGCAGTCAGACTGACACCGGCCGGCGTGCGCAAGGCGGTCGTTCAGATCGGAGAGGATCTTTTCCCGCTCTATCTGGAGGTCAAAGAGGCGGATACCCTGGCCCAGAGTGAATACATGAGGCAGGAGAAGCTGGACTATCTGGAAGAAGTCCGCAGACTCTACAGAAAGGTCCTGGAGGATGGCGACTGTCTTTCCATGAAGGATCTTGCCGTCAAGGGGGATGACCTGATCGCTGCGGGAATGCAGCCGGGAAAGCAGTTCAAAGAAGTCCTGGAGGCAATGTTCGAAGATGTGATCAGAGAACCCTCCCACAATGAGAAAGCCTATCTGATGGACAGATATGCAGATGCCAGGTCTGTATTGACAAAAACAGGGCAAAACAAGTAATATTAACTTGCAGAAGTCCTGTACAGCCAGGCGGGACAAACACAATCAAAACAACCTGCGTGCAGGGAAGAATACAAGGAGAGATTATGAACAAGGGACAGTTTATTGACAAAATGCATGAGAAATCAGGACTTACTGTAAAGGATGCAGAGAAGGCATATAAGGCTTTTACCGAGACTGTGATCGAGGCCCTCAAGGAAGGCGAGAAGGTCCAGCTGGTAGGCTTCGGCACATTCGATATCGGTGAGCGCTCTGCTAGAGAGGGCAGAAATCCTCAGACAGGCGAGTCCATCCAGATCTCTGCTTCCAAAACACCTAAATTCAAAGCAGGCAAGGCCTTCAAGGATGCTGTCAACGGCTGAAAACTGTAAAGTCTTGAAATGAAACAGCCCGCTGTCGTCAGGCAGCGGGCTGTATCAGAACTATGGAGAAGAGACAGCGCAGTGAGATGCTGAGAAAGCAGGCAGGATATGCGACTTGACAAATATCTGAAGGTCACCAGGCTCATTAAGCGCAGGACAGTGGCGAATGAAGCCTGTGACAACGGCAGAGTGACTCTGAACGGCAAAATCGCCAGAGCCAGTGCCGAAGTAAAGCCCGGCGACATCATAGGGATCTCCTTCGGTGACCGCGAGACCAAAGCCGAAGTCCTGGCGGTCCGCGACAATGTCCGCAAAGAGGAAGTCCAGGACCTCTTCCGCTATTGCTGAGAGGAAGATGAGAGGAAGATCTCAAACGGATATTGCCGCAGGAATGAAGACGGAAAAATCTTGTCGGCAAAAAGATTTTTTATTCCGGATGTTTTTGCCGCGGGGCGGCGCAGACATCCTGTGACCGCATTGTGGGTGCCGCTCCGGCGGTCGGCATTGTCGGAAGAGAGGGAAAAGCGATGAAATCAAGCGGAAGACGGCCGAGACGCGCGGCAAAGAGGAGAACTTACAGGACCCGGACACAGGACCGGAACAAAGTGCTCCTGACACAGACCAGCCGCAATGACCATCTGAGTATGTTTCTGGCAGGCCTCGTCGTCGTGATCCTCATGATCGCTGTATCGGTTAACGCAATGTCCCTGAACAGGCGCCTGGGTGAGAACCGCAGACGTGCCGTACAGCTGAAGAAAGAGATCCAGACAGAAGAGCAGCGCGCCGCTGATATTGAAGAGTACCGCAGATATACATCTACGGATGCTTATATAGAAGAAATTGCCCGCGAGAAACTCGGGCTGATCTACGAAGGCGAGACCGTCTTCAAGGAAGATAAATAGCAGGATACCAAACAAGACCGCGCCATGCATACACTGCATGGCGCGATTGTATTCATTGGCGGAGGCCTTATGGACACATTGAGAGGACGCGTCAGACAATATATCGAAGATCACGGGATGATCCGCCCCGGGGATACCGTTGTCGCGGGAGTCTCGGGGGGAGCCGATTCCCTGTGCCTCCTGCTGCTTCTGCATGAATTGTCGGGACAGATGGGCTTCCGCCTTCAGGCGGTCCACGTCCACCACGGCCTGCGCGCCGCCGCCCGGGAGGATCAGGAATATGTGGAAAAACTCTGCGGGCAGATGAAGGTGCCCTGCACCGTCGTCCGGGTCGATGCTGCCGCCGCCGCAAAAGAGTGGGGGACGGGCATCGAGGAGGCCGGCCGTATGCTCCGCTACGATGCCTTCAGACAGGTCTGCCGAAGTTCGGGGCAGCAAAGTGAGGAGTCCTCTTTCAGGATCGCTGTCGCCCACCACCGGGAGGACCAGGCAGAGACGGTCCTGTTCCATCTCTGCAGGGGGACAGACCTGCGGGGGGCGCGCGGCATGCTGCCCGTCAACGGACAGATCATCCGTCCCCTTCTGGGCGAGAGCAGGGCCTGCATTGAGGCCTATCTGACCGGAAAAGGGGTGAAGTGGCGGGAGGATGAGACCAATGCGGACACCGCATACACCCGCAATTATCTGCGCAGTCAGATCCTGCCCCGGCTTGAACAGGGGGTGAATGCAGCCGCATCCCTGAGGATCTCGCAGTTTGCCTCTGCCTGCGCGGAGGCGGAGGACTATCTGGCCGCGGCCGCGGACAAGGCCCTTGAGAGGTGCCGGACAGCCTTCATGCCCGGTGACCGCCTCCTCATTCCGGAGTCCTGTCTGTGCCGGTCTGTCCTTCTGCTGGATGCTCTTCTGGAGGAGGACCCCTATCTGCAGGGCAGGATCCTCTACAGATGCCTTGCCGGCAGCACGCAGACCGGCCGGGACATAGGAACAGTGCATGTGGATGCGCTCCGCCGCCTCTGCCGCAAAAAGACGGACGGACAGCTGTCCATGCCGGACCGCGTCGTGGTCCTGAAATCTGCCGGAAAACTCTTTTTCTGCCGCAGAACAGAGGCAACAGAGGCGGGACCGCAGAAGGATGTGCAGCCGGTCCCGGACCAGGATCCGCAGCAGGGGAAACAGCCGGATTTTCAGGCGGACCCGCAGCCCCACGCAGCCCCCGGTGCTGCTGTCCCCACAGCAGGCAGGATTTATCCAGCCGCTGAGGCAGAGTATACTGTTCGTGTGCGGGATTTTGACGGAAGCATGTCCTCAATTCCCCGAAATGAGTATACGAAATGGTTTGATTATGATAAAATAGGAACGTTTCCTGTTTTTCGCACCCGGCAGCCGGGGGATTATATGTACCTGTATGCGCATGCGAAAACACAGCGGGGAGGCGGCTCTTTAGAGACGGACCGTCTGCAGGACGGCAGTGAAAAGTCCGGGCAGCCCGGGGAGATGATCGCCAAAAAGCTTGCCAGGATCATGCTGGACGGCAAAGTGAGTGCAGGAGCCCGCGACAGGATCGTGCTCCCCTTCATCGGAAAAGAGGCACTCTGGGTTCCGGGACTGCGCATGGGCGATTCCTGCAAGGTGACTCCCGCAACAGGGAAAATACTTGAAATCCGGTGGAATTCCGGCAGGGACTCTGCACAAAATCATACTGAAAGAGGAGAAAAAGATGGCTTACAGAATAGAAGAGATGATCAGTGAAGAAGAAGTCAACAACCGGATCCGGGAACTGGGCGAACAGATCACCAGGGACTATGCAGGCCGTTCGGTCCGTCTGGTATGCATTCTCCGCGGCGCAGTCTTTTTCATGTGCGAGCTGGCCAAGCGCATCGAGCTGCCGGTGACCTTTGATTTCATGTCTGTCTCCAGTTACGGGAGCAAGACCACTTCCAGCGGAATTGTCCGCATCATCAAGGATCTGGAGGAGCCCCTCACAGGTGAGGACGTCATCGTCGTAGAGGATATCATCGATTCCGGAAGGACGCTGAGCTTTTTGAAGGATCTCTTCCGCAGCCGCGGAGCGGCATCCATCCGGGTCTGCACCCTTCTCGACAAGCCTTCCCGCCGCGCACCTGAAATCGATATTGAAGTTGATTACAGGGGATTCGAAGTGCCCGATCAGTTCGTGGTCGGATGGGGAATGGACTACGACCAGAGATACCGCAATCTTCCCTTTATCGGTGTCGTCACCGGTCTGGAAGGAGAGTAAGGAAAAAGAGAGTAAGAGAAAGTAAGAGAATAAGAGAGTAGGAGAGTATTTTGGAAAACAGACCTACAAGAGGCACCGGCAATTACCTGGGGCTGGTTGTCATGGCAGCATTATTCTTCATGTTCTTTTCTCCGTTTCTTCGCAATACGCTCTCTTCAAGAGATACAGCCTATACGAAGGAACAGTTTGCAAAGGAACTGCAGGAGGAGCAGGTAGAACGGGTGGAGATCAGCCCGAACAAAGACAATATGACAGGCTATGCCACTGTGGTCAGGAAAGAGGGCGACAGGGAGATCCTGTATGCCACGGTGATCGCAGACATAGAGGAGATGGCGCGCGAGGCAAATGTCATGACGGTTGTCCATGACATTCCCGCAGAGAATACATTCCTGACCAATGTGCTCCCCATGCTCCTGGTGATGGGCATATGTTTCCTGTTCTTCTATCTGATGTCCGGTCAGGGCATGGGCGGCGGCAATGCCAAGATGATGAATTTCGGCAAGAGCAGGGCCCGCCTCTCCACCGGCGAGGAAGTGACTTTCAAGCAGGTCGCCGGCCTCGACGAGGAAAAATCGGACCTGGAGGAGATCATCGACTTCCTCCGCAATCCCGCCAAGTACACCAAAGTCGGCGCGCGCATTCCCAAGGGAGTCCTTCTCGAGGGCGCTCCCGGTACAGGTAAAACGCTTCTGGCAAGAGCGGTTGCAGGAGAGGCAAAGGTGCCCTTTTTCAGCATTTCGGGCTCCGACTTTGTGGAGATGTTTGTCGGTGTCGGCGCATCCCGCGTCCGCGACATGTTTGAAGAGGCAAAAAAGAATTCCCCCTGCATCGTGTTCATCGATGAGATCGACGCTGTCGCGCGCCGCAGAGGTACGGGCCTGGGAGGCTCCCACGACGAGCGCGAACAGACACTCAACCAGCTGCTGGTGGAAATGGACGGCTTCGGCGTCAACGAAGGGATCATCGTCATGGCGGCGACCAACAGGGTCGACGTCCTTGACCCCGCGATCCTGCGTCCGGGCCGCTTTGACCGCAAGGTCTCTGTGGGACGTCCCGACGTGAAGGGCAGAGAGGAGATCCTCAAGGTCCATGCTGCCAACAAGCCTCTGGGCGACGATGTGGATCTCGGGGAGATCGCGCGCACTACGGCGGGCTTTTCCGGCGCGGACCTCGAAAACCTGCTCAATGAGGCTGCCATTGCGGCGGCCAAGGCGGACCGCCTCTTCCTCACGCAGGCGGATATTAAAAATGCCTTCATCAAGATCGGCATCGGCACGGAGAAGAAGAGCCATGTTATTTCCGAGAAGGAAAAACGCATCACGGCCTATCACGAGACAGGCCACGCCATCCTCTTCCACGAGCTGCCGGATGTCGGCAATGTCTATACGATTTCCGTGATCCCCACCGGAAACGGCGCGGGCGGCTATACCATGCCCCTGCCCGACCGCGACGAGATGTATTACACCCGCGGCCGCATGCTCCAGGAGATCATGGTCAGCCTGGGCGGCCGGATCGCAGAGGAACTGGTTCTTGATGATATCACGACCGGAGCCTCTCAGGATATCAAGCAGGCCACCAATATCGCCCGCCAGATGGTGACACGCTACGGCATGTCCTCAGCGATCGGAACCATCAACTACGAGCAGGGCGGAGAGGATGTCTTTCTCGGATATGACATCGGACATGAGAAACGCAACAGTGAATATATGGCCGGCGAGATCGACAAGGAGATTCGCACCATTATTTCCGACTGCTACGGCAAGGCGAAACAGATCATTTCCGACAACATGGATGTTCTCCACCGCACAGCTGCTCTGCTGATGGAGAAGGAGAAGCTGACAGGAAAAGAGTTCGATGATATTTTCAGGGAGAGCCGATCCGGCATTGCCGCGGAGGCGCCCCTTGAAGTGTGACAGTTTACCTGCGGTTAAGCGCGGGCAGAGCGGTTCAGACATAACCGGCAGGAAGCGACCCGGCCGGTGCGTGATTCAGACATAACCGGCAGGACACGATCAAGCCGGCATGAAGGCGGCAGTCCGAACAGGAACTGCCGCCTTATATTCCTCAGGAGACGGATGGATGTTTTACGACGGATACTATCTGGAAGGCTCTGGAGAAGGTGCTTTTTTCAGTGACGCAACGGAAGATTATATTACACCCGCGCAGCCGGACCTGTATGAGAAGGTCACCATACGGCTCCGCGTGCTGAAGGGAAAGGCACAGACCTGTTTTCTCGTGACAGAGGGCAGACAGCATCTGCGCATGCGCAAAAGTGAGTCGGACGCTTGTTTTGACTATTACTCGGTGCAGTTTGAGGTGGACAGGACGCCCCTTCGCTATTATTTTGAGATCTTTGTTGACGGACGAAATTACAAATACACCCGCCGCGGTGTGAGGAATACGATCCGTGCTGTGGACTGGTGGCATGTCATTCCGGGCTTCCATACGCCTGCCTGGGCGGAGGGCGCCGTGATGTACCAGATCTTCGTTGACCGCTTCAGCAACGGAGATCCTTCCAACGATGTGCTGACCGGAGAATACAGCTATATGGGAAAGCCCGTCCTGGCTGTCTGGGACTGGGACAGGCCTCCGGGCCCCAACAGCTACCGCGAATTCTACGGCGGAGACCTGCAGGGCGTGATCGACAGGCTGGATTATCTGAAGAAACTGGGGGTGGAAGCCATCTACCTCAATCCGATCTTTCTCTCTCCCTCCAGCCACAAATACGATACCCAGGATTATGACCACATTGATCCCCATTTCGGCAGGATCGTGCACGACGAAGGAGAGCTTCTCTTCCGCCCCCGCAACAGGAACGCTGTCCCGGCGGACAAAAATCCGGCCAGGGGCGCAAAGAATCCCAGGGGCGGTGCGGGCCGCATCTCAACTGCGGGCAGGAATTCAGAAACATTGATGTGGTGGCCGGACGCAACACAGGGACTGGAGTCCCTGCGGGAGGAGGAACTGTCCAAAGGGACACGCTCCAACCGCAAAGCCTCCCGGTATCTGTGCCGTGTGACAGACCCCGCCAATCTCGAGGCCAGCGACCGGCTCTTTGCGCATCTTGTGGAAGAGGCGCACCGCAGGGGGATCCGCGTCATCCTGGACGGTGTTTTCAATCACTGCGGCTCCTTCCACCGCTGGCTGGATGCCGAGAAGATCTATGAGCAGCTCCCCGGCGGCAAAAAGGGCGCCCGCACGTCCAAAAGATCTCCCTATGCGGATTACTTTAAATTTGAGAGCGACAGATGGCCGGGCAACGATTCCTACGACGCATGGTGGGGCTTCGGTACCCTGCCCAAGCTCAATTATGAGAATTCCGAAGAATTGTGTGAGAAGATCCTGGAGATCGGGCGAAAATGGGTTTCACCTCCCTATAATGCCGACGGCTGGCGGCTGGATGTAGCCGCGGACCTGGGATACTCCTCAGAGTTTAACCACAGGTTCTGGAAGCGTTTCCGCAAGGCGGTCAAGGAGGCCAATCCGGAGGCGATCATCCTTGCCGAGAATTATACAGACTCGCGGAAATGGCTGCAGGGAGACGAGTGGGATACCATCATGAACTATGAGTTCTTTATGGAGCCTGTCACCTTTTTCCTCACGGGAATGGAAAAACACAGTGTCGGACGCAACGAAGAGCGCTACGGTGATCCGGATTCCTTCTGGCATGATGCGCTGTTTACAAATCAGAGCGCGATGCCGGAGGCGGCTCTGCGCATCAGCATGAACGAACTCTCCAATCACGACCACTCCCGTTTCCTCACCCGCACCAACCGCATTGTGGGAAGGACGGAGAAGGCAGGTCCCGAGGCAGCCCTGGAAGGCGTCAAAATGGAGGTCATGCGGCAGGCGGTCCTGTTGCAGATGACATGGACCGGGGCGCCCACCATCTATTACGGCGATGAAGCCGGTCTTGGCGGTTTTATGGATCCTGACAACCGCAGGACCTATCCCTGGGGCAGAGAGGATCACAGCCTCATCCTCTACCACAGGATCCTGACAGGACTCCGCAGTACAAGCCGGGCTCTTCGGCGGGGATCGGTCCTGCGGCTGCCCGACGCGGACGGACTGCTGGTCTACGCAAGGTTTAGCCGCGGAGACGTCACTGTCCGGCCTGCGGACAGATGTCCGGAGTCCTTTCTCGTACTGATCAACATCAACCATGACACAATCGAGTACCACGCGGATATTACCTGTGCGGGCATTCCGGCAAGGGCAGAACTCGAATGTCTGCTCAGGACAGATCGCAGCGGCTACGCGGCGGCCCGGGATCTGCTCCCGGACGACGAGGCCTGTGAGGACGATTCTTCCCAGGAAAGGCTGCTTCCTCTCTATATCACGGACGGCATCCTGCGGCTCAGCCTGCCTCCCGAATCGGGCATTCTCCTGCGATGGAAGCCCCGGCAAGGAGATCAATGATTTAAAACAGCCGGAAGGCAGACAATCTGAAAACAGAACTCCCCTCTCTGACAGCAGGCGGTCAAGATTGAGACCGGTTTGTCAGGCGGGGAGTTTTTTGTTGAAAATAGTACAGATTTCGCCGGCCTTCCTGTAAATTTGTGCAAATGTAACAAAAAAACCGTCAGAAGTTCATGGGATTGCGAATTGCACAGAGTTTATATTTTTTTTATAATATATTTATTGTGAAATCGATTACAAACTCTTTATCAACAAATCCTGAGAGGAGGAACAGGTTCATGTTTGAAGAGAAAAACTGGGAGCCCGAGTTTTCAAAAAGGCTGGAGAAGCACTACGATGAGCTCAAGTGGCTCTATGCGGAACTGTACAACAACGATCAGCAGGCATTCGCGTATTTCTGCGATATGCTCTATGAGTATTATTCTCAGCGTTCACCGGTCCTGAAGCAGTGGGATCAGATGCGCGAGGAAGTTCCGGATTGGTACAAAGGCAACGAGATGCTCGGCATGCTCATGTATACCAACTGCTTCGCCGGTACTCTGAAGGGCGTCAAGGAGCATCTGGACTACCTGCAGGAGTGCGGACTCAACTACGTCCATCTTATGCCCCTTCTGGCCAGCCCTGCCGGCCGCAGCGACGGCGGCTACGCAGTGTCGGATTTCCGCAAGGTTGAGCCGGCTCTGGGCACAATGGAAGACCTGGCAGAACTCGGCGACGAGTGCCATAACCGCGGCATGTGCGTCTGCCTGGACTTCGTTATGAACCACACCAGTGAGGACCACGAGTGGGCAAAGCGCGCCCGCGCAGGTGAGAAAGAATATCAGGACAGATATTTCTTCTATGATGACTGGTCAATTCCGAGTGAATTTGAAAAGACTGTTCCTCAGGTCTTCCCGCAGACCGCGCCCGGAAACTTCTCCTGGTGCGAAGAGGCCGGAAAAGTGGTCATGACCACTTTCTACCCCTATCAGTGGGATCTCAACTATGCCAACCCTGTAGTCTTCAATGACATGACCGCGGACATGCTGAACCTGTGCAACCACGGCGTCGATATCATCCGCCTTGACGCGACTCCTTATATCTGGAAGGAACTGGGCACCAGCTGCCGCAACCTCCCTCAGGTCCACACCCTGGTCCGCATGATGCGCATGGCCACTGAGGTGGTCTGCCCCGGAACCCTGCTCCTGGGCGAAGTCGTCATGGAGCCCTCCAAGGTCGTTCCCTACTTCGGAACCATCGAGAAGCCCGAGTGCCACATGCTCTACAATGTCACGACCATGGCCAGCACCTGGCACACAGTGGCGACCCATGACGTGCGCCTGCTCCGCCACCAGATGGAGACAGTATTTGCGCTTCCTCACGACTACACCTTCCTGAACTATCTGCGCTGCCACGACGATATCGGCTGGGGCCTCGATTACAATTTCCTCAAGGCTTTCGGCATGGAGGAAGTCCCCCACAAGAAATATCTCAACGACTATCTGACCGGCAAGGGCTACAACAGCGATGCCCGCGGCGAGCTCTACAACGACGATCCCCGTCTGGGCGACGCTCGTCTCTGCGGCACGACCGCTTCCCTGTGCGGCATCGAAGCTGCAGAATACGAGATGGACGACTACAAGCTGGACCGCGCCATCCGCATGGACATCATGCTCCACGCCTTCCTCTTCACCCAGAGCGGAATTCCGGTCCTCTACAGCGGCGATGAGATCGGCCAGAAGAATGATTATACATACCACGAGAATCCGCTGAAATGGGATGACAGCCGCTATCTGCACCGCGGCGACCTCAACTGGGACGAAGTCGCGCTCAGGAACGATCCGTCGACCCGCGAAGGCAGGATCTTCAACGCCCTCCGCGTCATGGAGAAGATCCGTGCCGAGCACGAAGTCTTCGACAGCGAAGCGGATACATGGATTGTGGAGCCCTACAACGACCACATCCTGGGCATCGGCCGCTACTTCAAGGGCGAGAAGCTCATCGCCCTCTTCAACTTCAGCCAGAATGACGAGACAGCCTGGATCAATGAGAGCGATCCTTACTATGATCTCATCACCGGTGAGCCCCGCGAGGCCCAGAACATCAACCTTCCGGCTTACGACTTCGCATGGCTGCTGACAGATTTCAACAAGCCCGTGCCCAAGCGCGAAGAGCACTTCATGGCTGAGATGGGCGAGAAGATCTCCGCATTTGAAGCTGAGCAGGCTCCTGAGAAAAAGGCCGCAAAGAAGCCCGCAGCCAGGAAGAAAGCCGCAGCCCCTGCGGAAAAGAAGGAAGCAGCTCCCAAAAAGCGCGCTCCCAGAAAGACCAAGGCCCAGAAGGAAGCAGAAGCAGCCGCAGCGGCAGAAGCAGCTGTAGAGGCTCCCGCAGCAGAGGCAGCACCCGCGGAAAAGAAGGCGGCACCCAAAAAGCGTGCGGCAGCAGGCACCAAAGCTAAGAAGGAAGCCGGAGAAGCTCCCGCTGAGAAAAAGACTTCTGTAAAGAAGACTGCAGCCAAAAAGACTGCCAAAAAGGCGGAACCCGCACAGGATGCGCAGGCAGAAGCATAAAGCTCTGCCCGACAGGAATTACTCTTGCAGTGCTTTGAAATGTGAGAAGAAGACATGACCATAAAAGAAGTTGCCCGGCTTGCGGGGGTTTCGCCCGCTGCAGTCAGCCGGTATCTCAACGGTGGTTCCATAAGCCCGGAGAAGAGAGAGCGCGTCAGAAAGGCGATCGAGGAGACCGGTTACCGGCCCAATCCGATGGCCCAGACCATGCGCACAGGACGGATCAATCAGGTCGGGGTCATTGTACCCCGCCTGTACTCCGATTCTGTCAGCCAGATCACTGCCGGAGCTTCGTGCTCACTGTTTGAGCAGGGATATATGACACTTCTGGGCTGTACTGAACATGACCCCGATACGGAACTCCGCTATATGCAGGTCATGCAGGAGAGCCAGGTGGCCGGGATCATCCTGATGGGCGCCGAAATGACGCCGAAGATGAAGGAAATGATCCGCAGCAGCCGTGTGCCGGTCGTCATCACAGGCCAGAACTTTGAAGAATTCCCCTGTGTGTATCACGATGATTTTCACGCTGTCCGTGAACTCACCAAGCTTCTTATTAACAAAGGAAGGCGCCGGATCGTCATGATCGGTGCGACGGAAAAAGATATTGCAGCCGGACTGAACCGCCGCCGCGGAGCAGAACAGGCGCTTCTGGATGCAGGTCTCAACGCCTCCGCCATGCCCTATGAGGTCAGCTCCTTTGAGGCAAAGGGCGGAAAGGAGGCCATGGAACGGCTGCTGCAGAAGTGCCCGGATCTGGATGGAGTCGTGTGTGCGACCGATACCATGGCAATGGGGGCCATCTCCGCCCTGCGCGAGGCCGGAAGGGAGATCCCCCGGGATGTCAGCATCGTCGGCGTCGGCGACAGCTGGATGGACAATATTTCCGTTCCCGGCCTGACAACCGCCCGACTTTTCTTCCGTCAGTGCGGAGAGGAGGCGGCAGGACTGCTGCTGGAACTTCTCGGCAGGGAGGAGAACAGTGAAAGACCCAGACAGATCCGCCTGCACTATCAAATCGTGGAACGCGGCTCTGTATAGCTCAAGAAAAGGACTGGATAATATATGGGAAAGAAACTGATTTTTCTCGATATCGACGGGACACTGACGGAGCCCGGCTCCAATATCCCGCCGGAGAGTGCGCTGAAGGCAATCCGAAGCGCCCAGGAGAAGGGACACAAGGTACTTCTGTGTACGGGAAGAAACTACGCAATGCTCTCCCCCCTTCTTCACTATGGATTTGACGGTGTCGTCGCGAGTGCCGGCGGCTATGTGACAGTAGACGGCGAAGTGATCTATGATCACCCCATGACAAAGGAACAGGCGCGCACCGCCCTGGATGCGCTCCATGCGGAGGGTGTTTTCTGCACCGTCGAGACCCTGGATGCGACCTACGGCGACGAGGACCTCGGATCATTTCTGAGTGAAAATTCCGGCCCCGGGGGCAACAGCGAGATCGAGCGCTGGCGCAAGGCCCTGGCGGAGAGCCTCAACATCCTGCCCATGTCGGAGTACGACGGCACCAAGCCTGTCTACAAGGTCGTGATCATGTGCCTGCGGGACGAGCAGCTCCAGCCCGCCAGGGACCTTCTGGAGAAGGATTTCAACTTCGTGATCCAGGAGATTACCGATCCGGACCACCCCTGTCTCAACGGCGAGCTGATCGGCCGGGCATTTGACAAGGGACGCGGCGTCCTCCGTGTCTGCGAGCACCTGGGGATCCCCGTCGAAGACACCATCGGCTTCGGCGACAGCATGAACGACCTGGAGATGATCCAGACGGTCGGCACCAGCGTCTGCATGGCCAACGGCAGCAGCGCCCTCAAGGAAATTAGCGATATAGTCTGCCCCGCAGTGACCGAGGACGGATTGGCCAAGGCTTTCAGGGATCTGGGACTCTGCGACTGAAGCAGGCGCAGACCACTGTCTGCGGAAGACTGCCAGCGGAAGGCTGCCTGCGGAAGGTGTCTGCGGAAGGCTGACTGCGGAAGGCTGTCTGCGGAAGGCTGTCTGCAAAAGGCTGTCTGCAAAAGGCTGTCTACGAAAAGCTGACTGCGGAAGGCTGTCTGCAAAAGGCTGTCTACGAAAAGCTGACTGCAAAAGGCTGCCTGCGGAACATTGTCTGCGGAAGAGCAGGCAGCTGCAGCAGCGCACAACCGATATGACAGCTCTGACTCGTACGATGATTTGTAATTCATTTGGTTTGCAATCGTTTTCAATACATCTTTCTCAGGTTTATGATGATTCCATTTTTAAAGTTTTGTAATTTTGTCAAAATGCACAAAATAATATCCCATTATTGGGAGAAAACCCCAGTTTACAAATGGAAAAAATTAAAATAAAATAAAGTGTAACTGAAAACGTTTACAAAAAATCAGCAGCAACTGTTAATGCACTATTCACATTGCATCAGATGTAGTTTGAGAGTATCTGATGTGACCCAAGAGAGGGAGGAAACCGGTATGGCATTGGATTACCACAAATGTGCGCAAGAGATCGCTGATAATATCGGCGGCGGCGCAAACGTGGTCTCCGCCGCGCACTGCGCGACAAGACTGCGTCTCGTTATCGCGGATAACGGGAAAGTAAACAAGGCGGCTCTCGAGGAAGTCGACGGCGTCAAGGGCATGTTCGAGTCCAACGGACAGCTCCAGCTGATCATCGGCACCGGTACCGTCAACAAAGTCTTTGATGAATTCATCGCAATCACCGGCGTTGCAGCCGGTACAAAGGACGACGTCAAGGCAGCTGCCGCGGCCAAGGCTCCTGTCTGGAGACAGGCTCTGAAGACCGTCGGTGACGTCTTCGTCCCGATCCTTCCCGCCATCGTTGCATCCGGTCTGATGATGGGTCTCGTCGAGGCGCTCGCGAAGATCCCCGGCCTGGGCTTCGGCGAAAGCGACTGGTTCCAGTTCCTGGACGTCGTTGCAAATACTGCATTCGCGTATCTGCCTGTTATCGTCGCTGTTTCCGCAGCACGAGTCTTCGGCGGCAACCTGTTCCTGGGCGCGGTCATCGGTCTTCTGATGATCCACTCCGCATTCCTGAACGGCTGGAATGTTGCAAACACAGAGGCGATCAACAGCTTCTTCGGTGTGACAGACGGCGTTATTCCCCGCTGGCACCTGATCGGCAACTTCGTTACTATTCAGCGTTCCGGTTACCAGGGCCACGTCATTCCGGTCATTATAGCCGTCTGGCTCATGAGTGTGATCGAAAAATGGCTGCATAAACATGTTCCGGAGATGATTGACCTCTTCGTCACTCCTCTCTGCACAGTTCTTGCAACAGCATTCCTGACCCTCTGGATCATCGGACCTATCTTCTCCACTCTGGAGACCTACGTCCTTGCAGGCGCAAAGGTCCTTGTCCGCAACCCCATCGGTTCCGGTATCATGGGCGCGATCTATCCCTGGACCGTCGTCATGGGCCTGCACCACATGTACAACGTTATCGAGGCCGGTATGCTTGCTGAGTCCGGTCTGAACACCTGGATGCCTATCGCTTCCGCAGCAAACTTCGCACAGTTCGGCGCCTGCCTTGCGGTCGGTCTCAAGTGCAAGAACCAGAAGACAAAATCCGTTGCTATCCCGTCCTCCATGTCTGCTGCACTCGGCATCACGGAGCCCGCGATCTTCGGTGTTAACATGCGCTTCTTCAAGCCCTTCATCGCCGGCATGGTCGGCGGCGCGGTCGGTGCTCTGATCGCTGCCATCCTGGGCTTCGGCGCAACTGCATACGGCGTTACAGGTATCCCCGGATATCTGACCGTATCCAATCCTGTCCAGTACACGTTCGTTCTCATCATTGCCGGCGCAATCGCATTTGCAGGCACATGGGTCTTCTGGAAAGAAGAAGAGAAGAAGAAACCCGCTGCTGTTCCCGCTGCTGAGATCAAGGTTCCCACCGAGACCGTCATCAGCTGTGAAGCAGGCGAAGTCAAGGCTCCCGCAAACGGCCTTGTCATTGCACGTGAGAACATTGAAGATGAGACCTTCGCAAGCGGCGTCCTGGGCGACGGCGTAGGCATCAGGCCCTCCGCAGGCTATGTCGTAGCTCCTTTCGACGGCGAGATCACTTCCGTCGCTGATTCCAAGCACGCCATCGGCCTTGCAAGCCCCTCCGGCATGGAACTTCTGATCCACGTCGGTGTTGACACCGTAGCCATGAACGGCGACGGCTTCGATCCTCAGGTCGCTGAAGGCGATCAGGTCAAGGCCGGCCAGCTGCTCCTCAACTTCGATATCGACAAGATCAAAGCTGCAAACCACCCCGACACCGTTGTTGTCCTGCTCACCAATGCGGATGACTACAATGATGTCAAGTGCGGCGGCCAGTAATCAGCTGTCCCTGCGCAGTGATCTGCAGATGTCCGGCTGCTCAGTCAGCGGGACAGAAAAGGCCTGAAAACGGCATATAATAACAGCTGCATATAAAACAGTCTGCTGCATACGTCAGATTGACGAAAACAGAGCCGGTCCCGCCAGGAACCGGCTCTGTTTTTTACAAGTCGTTTTATTCTTCATTGCCCAATACCTGAGACTTCATAACAGCCGCCCAATACCTGAGACTTCATAACAGCCGCGCGTTACCTGTGACCTCATAACAGTTGTGGGATACCCGTGGCGCAATACCCGCGAGCAAGCCTTGAATATACAAGCTTCAGATTAATCCTGTCCGGTGAGCGGATTCCCCCGTCAGATTTTCATCAGACTGACGTATCTGTCGAAAATTATAAAAAAACGGATCTCCGCGCCCTGAATTTTTTCACTTTGCAGACTGGGAGAAGAGCGGGGCAGTGAATATTGCAAATATTTGCTAAAAGAAGGTCTTAAAAAGTTCTTAAAATTGTAAAAAACTTGAAAAAGCATGTTTTTTCTTTAACCATTTCGTAGTATAATAGCGATAGCGTTTGAGAGACAACATATATTTGTATCTCGCTTTATATGTCCCACAATACATCTTTATCAGAGAAGGAGAATCAAACATGAAAGAGATTAAATTCACAGTTACTGATCCGCTTGGAATTCACGCTCGTCCCGCTGGAATCCTTGTTAAAGAGGCTAAGAAGTTCAGCTCCAAGATCACTGTTTGGAAGGGCGACAAGAGCTGCGATATGAGAAAGCTCCTTGCTCTGATGGGCATGGCTGTTAAGCAGAACGATGAGATCACCGTCCAGGTCGAAGGCGATGACGAAGCTGCCTGCGCAGAAGCAATCGAGAAATTCCTGAAAGAGAACTTCTAATTATAATTGGAATTATAATCAGATAGCCAGATTGTCCGGGGGTGTTACTGTTCGGAATGCGGACAGAAGCACCCCCGTTTGTTTTAATAAATTCAGGAGGAAACATAGTTATGGTAGTTGCAACAGGTAAGAGTATCCTTAACCGTATCGGCATCGGCAAGATCAAAATCTATAAAGCTCCCACCTATGATATCTACGAGGGCATCGTGGAAGATCCGGCAGCGGAAGTAGCGCGCTTTGAGGAAGCCCTTCAGAAGGCAATCGACCAGCAGGGTGTCCTGTATGAGAAGGCCAAAAAGGATGCAGGCGAAGAGAGTGCCGGAATCTTTGAGGCACATCAGCTCATGCTCGAGGACGAGGATCTGCAGGATTCCACCAAAGAGATCATCACAGAGCAGAAGAGAAGCGCAGAGTATGCCGTCAAGACCGCATTTGACAACTATGCGCAGATGTTCGCTGAGATGGACGACCCTTACATGAAGGCCAGAAGCGCCGACCTCATCGACGTCGAGACCGACGTTCTTGATTTCCTGATGGGCAACGACGCCAGCAGCATGCAGGGCACAGAGCCCGCCATCCTGGTTGCCGAGGATCTGGCTCCCTCGGAGACTGTCAAACTCGACAAGTCTCTCCTTCTGGGCATGATCACACGTGAAGGCTCCTCCAACAGCCACACAGCGATCCTGGCCCGCTCCATGAACCTTCCTTCCCTGATCCAGGTCAAGGACATCGACGACAGCTGGGACGGCAAGATGGCCATCCTGGACGGCTACAACAGCTGTGTCTACATCGATCCCACTCCCGACCTGATGGCTACTCTGAAGGCGAAATACGACGCAGACCTCAAGAAGGATGCCCTTCTTCAGGAACTCAAGGGCAAGAGCAGCACCACCATCGACGGCCGCAGCGTACATGTCTATGCAAACATCGGCGGACCTGCCGATCTGGGCAGCGTCAACGAGAACGATGCAGAGGGCGTCGGCCTCTTCCGCTCCGAGTTCGTATACCTCAACAGCAAGGAAGAGCCCACAGAAGAGCAGCAGTTCGCAGCTTACAAGCGCGTTGTTGAGACTCTGGCTCCCAAGCTTGTCATCATCCGTACCTGCGATATCGGCGCGGACAAGACCATCGATTACATGAATCTGGACAAGGAAGAGAACCCTGCACTGGGCTTCCGTGCCATCCGTATCTGCCTGACCAGAAAAGAGTTCTTCAAGAAACAGCTCCGCGCTCTGCTGCGCGCTTCCGCATATGGCAACATGGGCATCATGTTCCCCATGATCATCAGCAAGTGGGAGCTTGTTGAAGCCAAGGCCATCATGGAAGAGTGCAAACAGGAGCTCATCAAGGAAGGCCACAAAGTCGGCAAGTTCCAGGTCGGTATCATGATCGAGACCCCCGCTTCCGTATTGGTCGCTGACGAGCTGGCAGAAGAAGTCGACTTCTTCTCCCTGGGCACCAACGACCTGACCCAGTACACCTGCGCGATCGACCGCCAGAATGCGAAGCTGGAGCGCTTCTCCGACACGCACCACCCTGCAGTTCTCAGAGCTATCAAGATGACTGTAGACGCAGGCCACAGACACGGCGCTTGGGTAGGCATCTGCGGCGAGCTGGGCGCAGACCCGACTCTGACAGAGACCTTCCTCCGCATGGGCGTAGACGAGCTCTCCGTCAACGCAAAGAGCGTCCTGCCTCTGCGTAAGATCATCCGCAGCATCGACCTCTCCAAGGCTACAGAGTGGAGCCCTGACGAAGTCTGATCCTGAACGGGACTTATGTCCCGCATATCAATCCAAACAAAAAGCCCGCCGCGAAATGCATCGCGGCGGGCTTTATTGCGCTTGCTGGGGTTGTCATGGGGACGGTTCCTTTGACACGTTTCCTGGTGTCAAGGGTGTCAGGGGGACGGTTCCTTCATTTGTCATGGGGACGGTTCTTTTGACACGTTTACTGGTGTTAAGGTTGTCAAAGGAACCGTCCCCTTGACAACCCGTCCCCCGTCCCCTGACAACCCCCTTGACAACCTGCTCATTCCTCTTTAAAAAAGATTCCATAGATCCCGTCTGTGAGCCGGCTGAAGGCTTTTCGCTCCCAGGAGAAGGAAAAGAGCAGGGCGGCGATTGTGCAGAATATGATAATCAGCAGGATATTTAAGGGCATGTTCTGTCTGACAGGCAGGTGCCTTACGATAGCCACATAGAGGTGCGGGGCCGTAAAAGTCAGGCCCGCATAGACAAAAATAGAATTTTCTCCGATTCGGGAGAGGATACATCTTTTCTCTGTCATGAGATTGATGACCACCGCGATCATGCAGGATGCGATCAGGTAATACAGGAGCCTGTACAGCATACCGGGGACAGGAGCGATTTCGGAAAACTCGTAGGTGTATCGTGTGTTCCGGTAATGATAAGGCAGAAAGACTGCAGGGATGACAGCCAGTACCAGCATGACTGCACCGAAGATACGGGGGATACTGCGTATTTTTTTGACATGTTCGCCGGTGCAGTAGACGCCGAGGAGGAAAAAGGGCATCAGCGTGAAGACCGAGCCATAGGCAATGTGGTAGCGGTTATCATCGATCAGACTGACCAGGAGCGACATGACGATTGCTGTCGCCACAGGGTATCTGAGTTTCATGAGATCGCGCTGGAAATATTTCCAGAAAAAGACACAGACCAGGTAATAGAATGCGCTGGAGGGCAGCAGGATACAGGACCGGTAGATGCTGAAATCCCATTTCCCGCTGGCCTGATAAGTCAAAAACACGCTCAGAAACGAATAGGCCAGGTTAAATATGATAAAAGGGATCAGCACGCTTTTGACGGCTTTGTGGGCTCCTTTTTCCGGATCTTTGGAAAAATATCCCGTCACAAATGAAAATGCAGGCATGTGGATCACATAGACGTATTGCATAATGATCCGGCAGATATCGCCGTAATCGGCTTTATATGCATTGATCGTATGACCGATTGCGACGAGGATCAGCATGACTGCCTTGATATTGTCAAACAAAGCGCTGCGCTTATTCATTTAGCGGATTTCCTCCTGCTCATTATGTTCAGGGGTGTCAGGGGTGTCAGGGGGACGGTTCCTTTGACAACACCCTCGCCGACAAGCTTGTCAAAAGAACTGTCCCCTTGACAACCTCCTCGCTGACAAGCTTGTCAAAGGAACCGTCCCCCTGACAAACTCCCCTTACAACCTCCGGTTTCTACTCACTTTGCCAGCTCGTTGAGCAGGCTCATAATCTTGGGGATCGCCTCCTGCTGGCCTGCGCCGGTCATGGCGGCGATGTACTGTTCCCGATTGCGATAGAGATCCTGTACAGTAGAGACAAGCTTCTTGTTCAGGATGCCTTCCTCTTCACTCTCTACAAGGACTTTGGAAAAACCCTGTGCCTCGAAGGAACGGGCGTTGAGGATCTGGTCACCGCGGGTTCCGATAGAGAGGGGGATCAGGAGATTGGGCTTTCGGAGTGCCAGGATCTCAAAGATCGCATTGGCACCGGCCCTGGAGATGATCAGATCCGCTGCGGCAAAGAGATGGCGGAGATCCTCTTTGACATACTCGAACTGTTTGTAGCCCTCGATGCCGTCTTTGGAGGCATCATATTTTCCCGCGCCGCACAGATGCACGATCCTGAAGTCCTTCAGGAGCTCATCAAGATGGTTCCGGATGGCCTCATTGACGGAGGCTGCGCCCTGGCTGCCGCCCATGACCATGATCACAGGTTTTGCGGCAGCTTCCGCAGCAGTTGTACCTTCAGCAGCAGCTGTACCCGCAGCCCTTTCCATAGAACCAGAAGCTGCATCCGAAGCCGCTTCAAACCCGCACAGGGCAAGGCCTTTCTGACGGTCTCCGGAGAAGAGCTCGGCCCGGATGGGCGTTCCGGTGAGGACAGCCTTGTTTTTGGGCATCTTTGCCACTGTCTCGGGGAAATTGCAGCACACCTTTGCGGCTGCTCCGAAACAGAGTTTGTTGGCGAGACCGGGAGTCATATCCGACTCATGAATCACGCAGGGGATCTTCAAACCCGCCGCTGCGCGCACGACCGGCACGCTGACGAAGCCGCCCTTGGAGAAGACGACGTCCGGGCGGTAGCTCTTGAGGAATTTCCTCGCTTTGGCATATCCCTTCAGCACGCGGAAAGGATCCGTGAAGTTTTTGACGTCAAAATAGCGGCGGAGCTTTCCGGTGGGCACACCGATATAGGGAATGCCGCAGTCGTGCATCAGTTCCTTCTCTATGCCGTCTTCCGAGCCGACATAGGCAATCTCATATCCGGCCTCCCGCAGGGCGGGCAGAAGCGCGATATTGGGCGTTACATGCCCCGCGGTGCCGCCACCGGTGAGGACAATCTTTTTCTTTCCTGCATTTGCCATTTTATTCACCTGATGAAAAAATAAGTTGAGACAGTATCCAAGATGTTAGATGTCAGGGGGACGGTTCCTTTGACACGTTTCCTGGGTCGTCTCCCTGACAAATCCTTGTTGTCAAAAGAACCGTCCCTCTGACACTAGCTTGTCAAAGGAACCGTCCCCCTGACAACCCTGACACCCACTCATGATCCGGCCAGGGCCGCTTTCAGTGCCTTCGCCAGCTGGTCGGGACAGGAGGTGTTCCTGAAACCGCACCGGATGCCCTCGAGTGAATCGATCACATCCTCAGCCTTGCGGCCGGTGACCAGCTTGCTGATTCCCTGCAGATTGCCGTTGCATCCGCCTGTAAAAGAGACGTTTTGAATAACATGATCGGGACCGAGGTCCAGCTCGATACTGCTGGAGCAGGTGCCCTTTGTTCTATAAATCATAGGTTCTTCCTTTCGTGAAAAATGCCCGGAAAAAGCGGTCCGGGCATCCGTTTTAGTGCCTGCGGTTATTGTCCTCCGTCAGTTTGCGGCGGCAGGAGCGTTGATCCACCAGACCTTTTTATTGGCGTCTACGATGCGGTAGCGGGTGACGCCGTTTTTGTTCCTGCAGACGCCGTTGACAGTGACTTTTTTACCCTTGGGCATTGTTGAACTCTTGACGTCGGCATCGAGTGAGGCGAACAGGCCTGTCGCGGCCTTGAGCGTGATGGTGCCGGTCTTGCCCTTGACTGTTGTGTAAGGGAAGACTTTGTTGACATTCTTCAATCCGGCCCTGTCCTGCTCGAGAGCGAAGGTGACGAAAGCGCTGGATGAGAGAGTATCCGAGCCGGATGCCACCAGGGTGATCCTCTTTGCATTGCAGGAGATGGAAGGAGAGGAGCGGAAGCTGAACCTGTTGACCGGCATTGTCTTCAGACAATTGTAGGTCTGGATGAGACCATACTGCTTGCCGGCGGCATCTTTTTTGCCGTACTGGTACAGACCCAGTGCCCTTCCGGTCACCCCGGTCCCCGTGGGAGCAAGAACGGCAATGCACACATAGGGCAGCCTGCCGGGAAGCCTTACCAGGGTCACAGGGTTTGTGTCCTTGAAGGAGACTCTGGTACTCCAGGCTGCCTTCTTGTTGATATTGATGGTCATGCCCTTGTAGGCGCTGCCGGCCTTGGTCGCAGAGACCGTCACCACATCCGCCTTTCCGTCCCCGGTCACATCATAGTTTGAATAGGTCTTTCCGGGCAGGAGAGAAACGACCAGGCCCTTCTTGGCGGAGGAATTGTCCGTGGTGGTCTTGGTGGTGTTTCCTCCCTTGGAGGAGAGTGTGATGGAGGCATCTTTCTGGTGCGTGCCCCAGAAATCGTAAGCCCAGATCACGTGGTCCTCGGGGATGCGCAGGTTGAAACGGATATAGTTCCAGGTGGTTGCTGCCAGCGTAGCTCCGTCTGACAGGATCTCGACCCTGGTACTGGTGTAGACCACGTATTTGGGGGAGAGGACCTTCAGGAAGGAAGTCGCGTTGGAGCCGCCTCTTCCGTGATGGTTGAGGATGGAGACGTCCACCTTGCCGATCTGGCGGGCAAGCCTGTCCTCATCCCCGGCGTAAGGAGCGTGCCGCATCTTGCACAGGCGCAGATTGTTCATATCGCCGCCGATCCAGAGCTTGTGGCTGCCCTGGGTCACACGAACGCCCATTGAGAAATGGTTGTCGGACCGGCTGACAGAGTATTTCTGCGCCTTGCAGCGGGTGGTCTTGCCGGGAACCCACTGGCTGGTGCCGTTTTCAGCCCAGATTTCCCAGTTGAAAAGGCGCAGGGAGGCCTGTCCCAGATACAGGGCTGTATTGGAACTGGAAAAAAGGCCCTTGAACTTTCCCTTGTCTTTTTCGTGGGACTTCAAAAAGGACACAAAACCGGAGGACGCCTTGGGACTGGCGGATTTGCTGATGGAGAGGGCATAGCTGACGCCCACGATCTGCTTTACGTTCGGACTCAGAACAGCGGCGCGCAGCACATTTTCATAAGTGGCCTGATTGCCGTCGGACCAGTTGGAGTCAAACTGCTTGACATACAGTTTTTTGACGTTGCAGTTCTTGATGATCCAGGCCGCATTGCCGTCGTGATCCTTGTGCATATGGGTCAGGACCAGAAATTCCAGGGTGTTCACATTGTGTTTTTTCAGGAAAGCCCTGGCGGCGGAGGAATTTGCGTTTCCTGTGTCGATCATGCCGTATTTTTTATTACCCGACGAGTCGGAACTCTCCAGAAGAACACACAGACCGTGTCTGGAAACGAGAGCGGAGGCGATGTAGGCCGTGAGCCTGCTCTTGTCGGACGGAGCCGGTTCTTCGAGGGAAATGGCAGCCTGTACGGGCTGCGCAATTGTCCCGAAAACAAGGAAAAAAACCAGAACAGCTGCTGTGAACATACGGATCACAGATGCTCTCTGATTCCTGCGGGGGAAAATATGCCTGCTGTTGTCTGCCGGATAGGTGTTCATAAATAAAAATGCCTCATATAATCAATACTTTTTATTTTTCATTCTTCGTCGCGCAATACCCGTGACTTCAGACGTGGAATACGCGCGCAAAAAAAGGAAATCCGCTGGCGCGAACCCATGCTGCGCAAGGGCGCAGGACTCTGAATTCCCGGAGAGAAGAGGATGCAGACACAGGGCATGGATCTGTATCTGACCCGGGCCTGCCGGGGACTGCTGCTTTCGTATTTTCAGGGAAACAGAAGCCGGGGGCAGGCATCCGGCGCCTGCTCCCGGCGTAGTCACTCCGGAATAAGGGATAGACTGTGTTTTATTCTTCATCGCGCGATACACTTGGCTTCAGTCACGGGATACACGCGGCTTCAGTCACGGGATACACGCGGCTTCACTTGTGGGATACACGTGGTTTCAGTCGCGGGATACGCGCGCAAGACTTGCAAGCGAGTCTTGAAATTTCATCGCCCGGTATCCGCGGTTTCATAAAAGCCGCGGGATACGCACGCAATAAAGTAAACCTGCATTCAGGATTCTCAGCTGCACAGCTCCTTGGCCATCTGTGCAAGAGCAGCTCTGCTGTCGTCCTTGAGAGCGGACTTGATGGTGACGGAAGTCTCGAGGAACTTGATGTTCTTGCAGCCCTCCAGCATGGAATGCATGGTCTTCTTGGCGACGGGCGCCCAGGTGCCGTTTTCGATCAGGCCGACGGTGCGGTTCTGATAGAAGCGCTCTGTCAGGTGCTCGATGAAGGTGTGCATGAAGGGGAAGATGCTGTTGTTGTAGGTCGTGGTGGCAAGCACCAGACGGTCATAGCGGAAAGCATCCTCGACGGCCTCGGGCATATCGTCGCGGGCCAGATCTGTGACGACGACCTTCTCGCAGCCTTCCTTCTTCAGAAGCTCTGCCAGTTCCATGACGGCCTCTTTTGTGTGGCCGTAGACGGAAGTGTAGGCGATCAGGACACCCTTTTCCTCGGGGGTATAGGCGGACCACTTGTCATACAGATCGATGTAGTAGCCGAGATTTTCGGTTAGAACGGGTCCGTGCAGAGGGCAGATGATCTGGATGTCCAGACCGGATGCCTTCTTGAGCAGGTTCTGGGTCTGCATGCCGTATTTGCCGACAATGCCGAAATAGTAGCGGCGGGCCTCGCATGCCCAGCCTTCGGGATCCTCGACGTCATTGGCGCCGAACTTGCCGAAGCCGTCCGCGGAGAAGAGGACCTTGTCGGTGCTGTCATAGGTGACCATGACTTCCGGCCAGTGGACCATGGGTGCGAAGACAAAATTGAGGACATGAGCGCCCAGCTCCAGCTTGTCGCCGTTCTTGACGACCAGCTTCTTCATGGCGGGATCCAGATCGAAGAACTGGCCCATGAAGGTGAAGGTCTTGGCGTTGCCGACTACGGTGGTGTCGGGATAAACAGCCAGGAAATTCATGATATTGGCGGAATGGTCGGGCTCCATGTGCTGCACGATCAGATAATCCGGCTTCCTGTCTCCCAGGATTTCCTTGAGATTGCCGAGCCACTCATCGGTGAACTTCACGTCCACGGTATCCATGACGGCAATCTTCTCGTCCAGAATGACATAGGAATTGTAAGCCATGCCGAGCGGGACAACATACTGACCTTCGAAGAGATCAATCTGATGATCATTGACACCGACATACTTGATAGAATCTGTGATCTTCATAATTGGAAATTCTCCATTTCATATAATAGCATTTGACAGTACTGTAAAAATGGATGCGCAGCAAACCGAAAGCCCCGCCGGAACCCTCTGTGAAATCTGTAAAGATCCACCCGATGAAAATCCGCCTGTCTCTCAACAGTGCCGCTGCAGCACCGGCTCCAAGGAAGCCCACGAAATGAGCATACCTTCTCAATTACATATAATACCGCAAAAACACGATGAATAAAAGCCCTTCCGGATGTAATCTGCAGTCAATCTGTTTCCGGGGTGTCAAGGGGACGGGGTGTCAAGGGGACGGTTCCAGTGACAACTTGCACACAAGTTGTCACTGGAACCGTCCCCTTGACACCCCCCTTGACACCCCCTTGACACCCCTTGCTTGATCACATAAGCAAATGTCGCAAAATAAGGGCGGAAATGATAAAGTAGATAGAGAAAGAATCTGGACCGGCAGAGCCGCAAAGGCCCGGAGGGCGGAGGTAATACCATGATCAGACCGGAGATGGCACAGAAATTCATAGACCAGATCACGGAGTATACAGACTATAACATCAATATTATGGATGAAACCGGTGTGATCATTGCCAGCCGGGACCCCAAACGCGTCGGGACCTATCACGAAGCGGCGGACAGGATCATCCGCGGAAGTGAGGAGATCGTCACGGTCGATGACGAGAAGCTGTTCCCCGGCGTTCTGCCCGGCATCAACATGGCCATCATGGTCAACGGCAGAAAAGAGGGCGTCGTGGGCGTCACCGGTTCCCCTGCCCACATACGGGAGGTCGCCATGATCACCCGCCTGGCCATCGAGGCCATGCTCAAATATGAAAAACAGCAGGAAAACCTTCTCCTGCGCCAGGGCAGAAAGGAAAATTTCTTTCAGCTTCTGGTCCGCGTCGAGAATGCCGATCCCAATGAACTGCGCGCGGCCGCTCAGCTTTTGGGCTATGAGGAGTCCATCATCCGTGTGCCCATCCTGTGCAGGATCCTGGACAACACACCGGCAGACCGCATCCTGGAGACGATCCGCTCCAATGACGGACACTGGATCCAGGACCTGAGCACGATCCTGGACGACACCCATGTGCTTCTGTTCCGCACCCTGCGCGAGAACAGGAGAGGGGGCGCCTTTTCCCTGCGGCGGGAGATTCTATCCTATATGAACAGTACGCTCCGGCGCATGGACCGGGGAGGCATGAAAGCGGTCTTTTTTGTCGGAACTCCGCAGAGTGCATTTACCCAGTACATCTATGCCTACCGCCACTGCAAATGGCTGGAATCCAGGTACAGACATCTGACAGACCCTGCAGGGGATGACAGGGTGAAGTTTTTTTATGACAAAGCGGCGGAGTATTTTTACTCGGTCCTGCCCAGGGAGGAACTCCACCGGGTCTTTTACCAGTACGGCAGCCAGCTGCAGGGCGATGAACGAAAACAGCTCATCGATACGGTCGCCGCTCTCATTGAGACCAATTTTAACCTGACCGAGGCGGCCAAAGCCCTCTTCATCCACAAAAATACCATGATGTACCGATATAACAAAATCAAAGACATGTTGGACATAGATCCGATCCGCAGCTCTTCTGACAGAACCTTCCTGATTTTGCTCTATCACAGTCTTTGAGAGGATAAAAAAGGGCCATTCTCGGAGAACTGCATGGATAAATACAGCCTGCTGCAGTGAACACACCCCGCTTTTTGATTATTTATAAAGATTAGAAGAACACCTGTTTTGTGTCGTTAATACACAAGCAGGTGCTTTTTTTATTTTGCGGACGCATGGCTGAATCAGGGCACTTCCGGTATCCTTTACTTAGAAAGAAGAGAGAAAACCCATGAAAAAGAACGTATGCATACATGTGGGACTCAGTAGTAAGAGCAGACGGGTAACAGAAAGATAATTCTACAAGTCAAAAAAGGAGAAAAACAATGGATGCACAGTTCACCACTCTGGGAGCAATCATAGGACTTGCGATCGCAATTGTCTTGATTATCAAAAAAGTACAGCCTGCCTATAGCCTGATCTTCGGCGCCCTGATCGGCGGCCTCATCGGCGGCGGCGGTCTCGACGTGACCGTCAGCACCATGGTCAGCGGGGCGGGTTCCATGATGTCCTCTGTTTTGAGAATCCTGACCAGCGGAATCCTGGCAGGCGCTCTGATCAAGACGGGATCTGCCGAAAAAATCGCCGAGACCATTGTCGAGAAACTCGGTGAGAAACGCGCCGTGGCAGCCATTGCCGCAGCGACCATGATCATCTGCGCTGTCGGCGTCTTTGTGGATATTTCCGTTATCACCGTGGCCCCCATCGCGCTGGCCATCGGAAGGCGCGCAGGTCTCTCCAGAAGCGGAATCCTCGTTGCCATGATCGGAGGCGGCAAAGCCGGCAATATCATCTCACCCAACCCCAACACCATTGCCGTCTCCGAAGCTTTTGAACAGCCCCTGACCTCTGTCATGGCCCGCAATATCATCCCTGCCCTCTGTGCCCTGGTCATGGCCATCGTCCTCGCCTCCTTCCTTGTGAAAAAGAAAGGCGAAGAGATCCAGGCCGCCGACCTCGAGGGCGCCGGAGACAAGGAACTTCCCGGTTTCCTTCCCGCCATCCTCGGCCCCGCCGTGGTTATTATCATGCTGGCCCTCCGTCCCCTCGCCGGAATCGCGATCGACCCCCTCATTGCGCTTCCCGTGGGCGGAGCCGTCAGCACGATTGCGACAGGCAAGGCAAAACACTTCATCGAATACACGGAATTCGGCCTGGGCAAGGTCATCGGCGTCTCCATCCTGCTGATCGGCACCGGCACGATCGCCGGCATCATCAAGGCATCCGCCCTGCAGTATGACGTGACCACCGTGCTCGAAGCCATGAACATGCCCGCCTTCGTGCTCGCGCCCCTCTCTGGTATCCTCATGGCAGCGGCGACAGCCTCCACAACGGCCGGCGCAACTGTTGCAGCTCAGACCTTTGCCCCCACCCTTCTGGCCAACGGCGTCTCCGGACTTGCCGCAGCAGCTATGGTCCATGCCGGCGCCACAGTCCTTGACTCCCTGCCCCACGGTTCCTTCTTCCATGCGACCGGCGGCTCCGTCAACATGAGCATCGGCGACCGCATGAAGATCATTCCCTTCGAGGCGGCAATCGGCATTACCGGCACCATCGTATCGGTAGCTTTATATCTTGTCCTGCACTAAATGAGTTTTCCGGAACCGTCCCGCCTGACTCATACTTCATAACATAAGGCATAGAATATTTTACTTATCTTCATTTCGAAAAGGCAGGCAGTAGAATATAATATATAAAAAGACAGGAAAACAGAAATAGGAATACCGGATTTTCCCGGGCGTAAACTGACAGTAAGACAGTAAGGAGGAAGAGACTATGCGCAAGACAAAAATCATCTGCACGATCGGTCCGGCAAGCGAGAGCGAAGAGACGCTGCGCGAATTGATCAATGCGGGCATGAACGTGGCGAGATTTAATTTCTCCCATGGAACCCATGAGGAGCACAAGGCAAAATTCAAGCGCCTGGTCCGCCTCCGCAGAGAGATGGGTGTTCCTGTAGCCACACTGATGGATACCAAGGGCCCCGAAATCCGCCTCCGCGACTTTGATGGCGGTAAGGTCATGCTGGAAAAAGGCAGCGAATTCACACTGACGACCGAAGAAGTCATGGGAACTGCAGAGCGCGCCTCCATCAGCTACAAGGACCTGCCCAAAGATGTCTCCGAGGGCGGCATGATCCTGATCGATGACGGCCTGATCGAACTGAGAGTCAACAGCGTTACCGATACGGAGATCCACTGCACCGTCGTCAACGGAGGCCCCGTCTCCAACCACAAGGGCGTCAATGTCCCCGATACCGACCTGTCCATGCCCTTTATCAGCGAGCAGGACCGGGCCGACATCGAATTCGGCTGCAAGATGGGCTATGAATATATCGCAGCTTCCTTCACCAGGACGGCCGATGATATCCGCCTGATCCGGGAGATCCTCGATGCCCATAAGAGCAGAATGAAGATCATCGCCAAGATCGAGAGCACCCAGGGCGTCAACAATATCGACGAGATCCTCGACGTCGCCGACGGCGTCATGGTGGCCCGCGGAGACCTGGGTGTCGAAGTTCCGCTGGAGGAAGTGCCCGTCTACCAGAAGCACATCATCCATCTGGCCGAAGTGAGGGGCAAGATCGTCGTCACTGCCACCCAGATGCTCGATTCCATGATGCATAATCCCCGCCCGACCCGCGCCGAGGCGACCGACGTCGCCAATGCCGTCTATGACGGCACGACCGCCATCATGCTCTCGGGCGAGACCGCCAGCGGCGCCTATCCCGTGGAGGCCGTCAAGACCATGTCCAGGATCGCCGAGGCCGCAGAGAATGACGTCAACTACCGCAGACGCTTCGGCAAACGTCCCGAGGAGAAGGACACCGACATCACGACAGCCATTTCCCACTCGACCTGCATGGTCGCCCAGGACATCAACGCCAAGGCCATCGTGACGGTCACCATGTCCGGCTTCACCGCCCGCCGCATCAGCAAATACAAACCCACATGTCCCATTGTCGCATGTTCTGTCAGCGAACCCGTCGCCTGCCAGATGAACCTCCTCTTCGGCGTCGTCCCCATGACCATTCCCCAGGAGGACAATGAAGAGATGCTCTTTGAGGCTGCCGTCATGGCCGCCAAACAGGCCGGCATCGCCGAAAAGGGCGACACCGTTGTCCTCACCGCCGGACTGCCCCTGGGCAAGACCGGCAACACCAACATGATCCGCGTCTTTGAAGTGTTCTGATTGAAAAAAACTTCCGGGATGCGCTATACTGTGTTCATGAACACGTTTTCTGAGATCATCGGGCAGGACATCATCCTCTCGCACCTGCAGAACGCGCTGCGCACAGGCGGCGTGTCCCACGCATATATTCTCAACGGAGCAAAGGGCTCCGGGCGGCATATGATCGCCCGGAGCTTTTCGGCTGCTCTCTTGTGCGGCAGCCCCCGGCAGGAGGGGGACAGGATCGAGCCCTGCGGGGAATGCCTGTCCTGCATACAGGCCGAAGCCGGCAGCAATCCCGACCTCATCACCCTTGAGCGCGAGAAGGAGAGCAGCATCGGCGTCAACGATATCCGGAAAATGCGCGCGGATGTCATGATCAAGCCCTACAGCGCGGCCCACAAAATCTACATCATCCCCGACGCCGAAAAAATGACCCCCGCAGCCCAGAACGCCCTGCTCAAGACCCTGGAGGAGCCCCCTTCCTACGCGGTGATCCTCCTGCTCGCCGACGGAACCTCCGCCTTTCTGCCGACCATCATGAGCCGCTGCGTCACCCTGCCCCTTCGGCCCGTGCCGGAGAAGGCCGTCGAGGACTGCCTCAAGGAGCGCTTCGGCGCTGATGAATACCGGGCCCGCCTCTGCGCCCGCTTTTCAGGAGGAAGCATAGGCCGGGCAGCCCTTCTCCTGGAAAATGAAAACTTTGCCGCACTGCGTGAAAAGACGATAGATATCCTTCGAAAAATAGATAAAACAGATGCCGCGCAGATTGCATCCTTCGTCAAAGAGGCCGCTGCGGAGGAGGAGACCGGAGACCTGATCGATCTGATCCTGACCTGGAACCGGGATCTTATGGTCTGCCGCAGCACGCACGGCACAGAGAACTTGATTTTTACTGATGAAGTACAGTATATTATAGAAGCTGCACAAACTGTGTCCTGGCAGGGACTCCAGGCCGCCTCCGAAGCTGTCTTTCGGGCCCGGAGACGCCTGTTTTCCAATGTAAATGCAGAACTCACCCTGCAGATGATGCTGCTCGAGATCCGGGCGGCCTACCGGACACAGGACAGAGGGCAGTGACAGGAAAGATCCATACCGAACAGGTATTTTCAGAGGTGTTATTTATATGGAAAAAACCGAAAACGGCAAAGTGAAAGTCGTGGGAGTCCGCTTCCGGACTGCCGGTAAAATATATTATTTCGATCCGGGTGATTTCGAACTCAGCCGCGGAAGCCACGTGATCGTCGAGACTGCCAGGGGCATTGAGTACGGCTTCGTCGTGGGCCCGCCCATGGAAGTCGAGGAAAAGATCATTCCCCAGCCCCTCAAGGCAGTGCTGCGGATCAGCACCGAGGAGGATGACCGGCGCGAACAGAAAAACCGCGAGCGCGAGAGGGAGGCCTTCTGGATCTGCCGCGAACGCATCCAGAAGCGCGGCCTGGAGATGAAGCTCATCGATGCCGAATATACCTTCGACAACAGCAAAGTGCTCTTTTACTTTACTGCCGACGGCAGAGTCGACTTCCGTGAACTCGTCAAGGACCTTGCAGGCGTCTTCCGCACCCGCATCGAACTGCGCCAGGTCGGCGTCCGCGACGAGACCAAGATCCTCGGCGGCTACGGCAGCTGCGGCCGCCCCCTGTGCTGCCACACCTGGCTCTCCGATTTCGTCCCCGTCTCCATCAAGATGGCCAAGGAACAGAATCTCTCCCTCAACCCCGGCAAGATCTCCGGCGTCTGCGGGAGACTCATGTGCTGTCTGAAAAATGAGGCGGAGACCTACGAAGAACTCAACAAGACCCTTCCCCACGCCGGCGACGAAGTGGAAGCCTCCGACGGCATGAACGGCCTCGTGGAGAGTGTCAACATCCTGCGCCAGACCGCCCGCATCATCGTCGAAGTGGACGATGAAAAAGAGCTTCACGAATACAGCGTCAACGACCTGACCATCCTGCGCCGCCGCAAGAGAGGCACCAGCAGGCCCACCATGCAGAAAAATACCCCGCCCCAGAAAGCGGCTCCCGCAAAGGAGAGCAGGGAACCCAGGGAAGGCAGGGAAAACCGCGACAAAAAAGAACCCCGCGAGGGAAAAGGAAACCGTGAGGGGAAAGGCGGACGCGAGAACAGCCGCGAAGGCAGAGGAAACCGTGAAAACCGCGAGCCCCGTGAAAATCGCGAATCCCGTGAGCCCCGCGAAGGACGCGAAGCTGCGGAAGTCCGTGAAGGCCGCGAGTCCCGCGAGCCCCGCGACATGGCGGAAACCCGCGAGCCCAGAGACAACGGCGACAATGCCGCTCGTGACCGCGGCAAAAAAGACCACGGCAAAAACCGCAGAGACCGCCGCCCCGACCGCAGGCAGGACCGCCGTCAGAACAGAGACGACCAGCCGGCCAGGGCCGATTCCGAGCAGAGAGAGATCCCGCAGGAATAACAGGAATAAAATGCGCTGATCCGGGACCCTCCCGCAGGTACTATGCGCTGATCCGGGACCCGTCCGCGGGTCCAGTGCGCTGATCCCGCGGCTGAAGCCACGGTTTTTGCGCGATGAAGAGATGAAGAATAGATCTCACCCGAACTAATTTATGAGAGCAAATGATTATCTGCGCCCGGGCGAGCGGATCGATGACCTCCAGCGCGGCGGAACTGCCCCGCAGGAGCAGACAGACGTCCCGAAGGAGTCCGGAGCCGGGCATGAAAACGACAGCAGTCCGCCGCAGGGCGGACTGTGTATTATTCAGGACCCGTCCCGCTTCTGCTTCGGGATGGATGCAGTCCTGCTCTCTGCCTATGTGCAGATGAAAAAGGCCCGCCGGGGACTTGATCTGGGCACGGGAAACGGCATTATCCCCATCCTTTTGTCCGACAGGACAGACTGCCGGCATCTGACCGGCCTGGAGATCCAGCCCGCCAGCGCAGACCTGGCCAGGAGGAGCGTTGCCCTCAACGGTCTTCAGGACCGCATATCCATTGTGGAGGGAGATATTAAAGAAGCAGACCGCATCTTTGCAGCTGCTTCTTTTGATTTCATTACCTGCAACCCGCCCTACCGCACCGTCGGCAGCGGCAAGGTCAGCGGCTCAGCTGCAGCGGCACAGGGAACGCCCGGCAACCTGAAGAATCCCGAGAATCCGGAGAATCAGAAGAATTCGGAGAATCCTGAGAATCCAAAGAATTTGAAGAATTCGGAGAACCCGAAGAATCCAAAGAATCTGGAGAATCTGGATCCCCGCGCCATTGCGCGCCACGAACTGCTCTGCACCTTTGACGACGTCGCCCGCGCCGCGGCAAAACTCCTTCGCCCCGGGGGACATTTTTACCTGGTGCACAGGCCCCTCCGCCTGCCCGAGCTCATCACGACCCTCTGCGGCAGAGGACTCGAGCCCAAGCGCATGCGCCTTGTCTATCCCTACATCGATCAGGCACCCAACATGGTCCTCCTCGACTGTGTGAGGGGAGGCGGCCCCGAACTGCGGGTGGAACCGCCCCTGATCGTCTATGAGAAGGACGGAAGCTACACACCGGAACTCATGCATATTTACTATGACTGAGCTGCAGTCAGAAAAAAAACGAACCGCCGTGACGGAAGAGAAGCCCGGAACATGCGCCGTGCCTGTCGCGACGGAAGAGAAACCCGGAACATGCGCCGTGCCTGCCGTGACGGAAGCGAAGCCCGGAACATGTGCCGTGCCTGCCGCGACGGAAGAGAAGCCCGGAACATTCGCCGTGCCTGCCGCGACGGAAGAAGCTGCAGTGTGGAACAGACGACAGACCATTCATGAAACAGAAGACCTAAAACATAAAATATAAAACATAAAACAGAGAAAACTTTTGACCTGCACTTTGGAGAAAAACGGACCATGCCCGGAACCTTATATCTCTGCGCGACCCCCATCGGGAACCTCGGCGACATCACCCAGCGCGTCCTTGACACCCTGCGCGAGGTGGATCTGATCGCGGCGGAAGATACCCGCAACACCCTGCGCCTGCTCAATCATTTTGAAATCAAAAAGCCTATGACCAGCTATCATGAGCACAACAAATACGACAAGGCCAGGGAACTGATCGGCCGCCTGCACCGGGGTGAAAACATCGCCGTAGTCACGGATGCCGGCACCCCCGCCATCTCCGATCCCGGAGAGGTCCTGGCAGCCCTCTGCATCGAAGAGGGCATCCGCGTCACATCCCTCCCCGGAGCCTGTGCCCTGATCACGGCCCTCACCATGTCCGGCATGCCCGCCAGACGATTCTGCTTCGAGGGCTTTCTTCCCCCGGAAAAAACAGAAAAAAAAGAGCGCCGCAGGATCCTGGACCAGCTCCGCACCGAAGAGCGGACCATCATCCTCTACGAGGCGCCCCACCATCTGCGCGCAACACTGGCGGAGCTCGCAGAGACAGTCGGTGACAGCAGGCGCATTACGCTCTGCCGTGAACTGACCAAACGATTTGAGGAGGCCATCCCCTTCACCCTCGGAGATGCCGTTAACTACTACAAAGAAAACGACCCCCGCGGAGAATACGTCCTGGTCCTCGCCGGCGCCGATCCCGGGGAACTCGAGACACAGGCGCGCGCAGCCTTTGATGCCCTTTCCATCGAGGACCACATGCAGCAATATCTGGACCAGGGACTCTCCCAGAAGGAAGCCATGCGCCGCGTCGCCGCAGACCGCGGCCTCTCCCGAAGAGATATCTACCAGCAGCTCAAAGTCAAATAAGAGCTGTAAGAGCTGCTGTAAAGATATAGCTGACTTTTTTTGCTCCCCCAGGAAAGAAGCCGCCCCGGCCCGACAACAAAAAAGAGCGACAAAATAGAGCAGCAAAAAAGAGCGGCAAAAGGAACAACTAAAAGAACAACAAAAAGAGCGACAAAAAAGAGCAACAAAAAGAGCAGCAAAAAAGAACAAAAAAGCAACCGGAAAAGAAAACAGGAAAAGAGAAAAAGAAATTAAGAAAGAAAAGAAAAGGAGAAAAAACATGAAACCCGAACTCATCCTCGCTCCATCCATGCTTTCGGCGGATTTTAAAAATCTGTCAGAGGAAATCAAGGCCGTCGAAAAAGGCGGCGCCGCCTATCTTCATATCGACGTCATGGACGGCGTCTTTGTCCCCTCGATCTCCTTCGGCATGCCTGTCATGAAATCCATCCGCAGCGCCACGGACATGGTATTTGATGCGCACCTCATGATCATTGATCCCATCCGCTATATCAAGGAGTTTGCGGCATCCGGCGCCGATCTCATCACCTTCCACCTCGAGGCGGCTGAGGATCCCCAGGCTGTCATCGAAGAGATCCGCAAATACGGATGCAAAGCCGGCATCTCCATCAAACCCGGCACACCCTTCGAGGATGTCATTCCCTACATGGACAAGGTGGACATGCTCCTCGTCATGACCGTTGAACCCGGATTCGGCGGCCAGAAGATGATGCCCGAGACCCTGGACAAAGTCCGCGCCGCACGCGCATACGTCACCGAAAAGGGCCTGAAGACAGACATCCAGGTCGACGGCGGCGTCAAATACGACAACATCCGGCTTCCCCTCGAAGCCGGCGCCAACATCTTCGTTGTCGGCTCTGCCGTCTTCGGCCCCGACACCTACGGGGAGGCAAAGCGCTTCAGCGATTTCCTCGCGGCGCAGTAAAGCCGCAAGATGACTCTGCGGGAGAGCTCCGGCAAAAAAGCCGGAATACAAGTGTGCGGGAGAGCCGCCCGGAAGGCCGGAGGCTGACCGCGCGCAAGTGCTCCGTGAGAGCAGCGGCCTGACGGGAAGTCAAAGAACTGAGTTCTGACACAGAGCACTGTAAAAATAAACAAGCTGTCAAAATGAAAAAGAAAACGGGCAGATCAGGAACCTGCATGACCATTTCATGGATTCCTGTATTCTGCCCGTTTTTTTAGTCTCAGTATCAGTTCTGTTTTGCAGAGCTATCTTTGTTTTTCATTGCTGCCTCTGTCTTTCAGCAGTATGGCTGTTTTTCGGTGTTATTTTTGGTTTCAGCAAGAGCTCTGTTTTTTTACAACATCACCTTTTTCTTATCACACCAGCTTTTCGGTTTCCGGCAGACTGCCGGCATTCTCCGCCGCATCGGTGTTCCCTGCTGCCGCGGCGGAGATCGGAGCATCTGAAGCAACTGCCGTGGTTTCTGCACCTGCATCCACGACTGCAGATTCCAAAGTCCCGGTCATTTCGCCCGCACTGATGTCTTCTGCCGGAGCAACCGCAGATGCAGTATTTTCAGCCGCACTGATGTCTTCTGCCGGAGCAACCGCAGATGCAGTATTTTCAGCCGCACCGGTGTCTTCCATTGGAGGATCCGCAGATGTGGTTTTTTCAGCCCCACCGGTGTCTTTCGTTGGAGAATCCGCAGATGCGGCCGCCTCAGGGTATGCGCCCTCATCATTGTCCGCTGCCGAGGAAACAAGATCCACTGCCTCCGAGACAGCCATGGCTGTCAGCACTGCCAGATCGGCTGTGGCGTTCACAGCTATGTCGCCGGCTGCTTTGACACCGGCCAGAGTGCCGCTCTTGCTCTTTTTGTGTTCTTCACTCTGGGTTTCCAGCCACTTGATGACATAGTCCTGATAGACGAAATCCACGATGGCAGCGAAGGGGATGGCCAGAAGGATGCCCAGGACCCCCATCAGACGGCCGCCGATCACCAGGGAAATCAGGATCCACACGGCGGAGACGCCCAGCTGCCCACCGAACAGGCGGGGCTTGATCACATAGCCGTCCAGCGTCTGCAGGATCGTTGTAAAAATCAGGAAGAGCAGAGCGTACCAGGGCTTGACCAGTACCAGGATGAAAGCACCGATGACTGCGCCGATCATGGGACCGAAGGTCGGCGCCAGATTTGTCACACCGACGACAACCGAAATGATCGCAACGTAGGGCATGCCCGTGACCACCATGAAGACCCAGTTGCACAGGCCGATGATCATGCCGTCCAGCAGATCGAAGGCGATGTACTGGATCAGGATCTTATTGCAGCGGCTCCAGAAAGATGCCGTGTTCTTGTAGGCCTGATCCGGCAGCAGTGCATGGAGAAGCCTGGAGAAGCCCTTCCTGAGCCGGGCCTGGTCCATCATCAGATAGATCGCCAGAATGAAGGAGATGATCCAGTCAAACATCTTGGCGCCGATGCTGTAGGAGGCATTGACGATCTTGTTGAGATTTTCCGGAAGGATCCTTGTGAGCGACTGCAGCAGCTCATCGCCCGAGGAAATAAACTTTGACAGGTCAATGTCATGCTGCAGGGCGAAGCTGTTCAGCTGCCGCATCAGCCGCTGGAAGGAAAGCACGTAACTGTTCAGGTTGCCCGCGAACATGATGATACTGTCTATGACCTGCGGGACCAGCGCGACCACCAGGATCACGATGAACAGGATCACGGAGAGGAAGGAGAAGATGACCGAAAGGGTGTGCCGCATTTTCTCCTGTTCAACTCTGTAAAAGACATATTTGCTGAAAACATTTTCCAGGGGATCCAGGATATAGGCGATCACGAAGGCCATGATGACAGGCGCGAAGACATGCCATATAGACCCAAGGAATTGAAGGATCCCGCTGATATGCGTCAGCAGCATATAAAGCACGACCGCCGAGCAAAGGGCGATCGTATAGGAAAACCATTTTTCTTTCAGAAGATTTTTGTTGAATTTCATTTATATCGTTCCCTGACGAGTTAGTCCGAGTGAGTCTGATAGTTTCCGTTTCTTAAGTATATGCGAAAAAGAGCAAAACTTCAATGCATTCGGACAGCGGGGAAGGCGGGCGGGGAAGGCGGAAGGTATTTGCAGGCAGAGCCTCCGGCATTTCAAGGAGGTCCAAAACCGCATGGGAACAGGGTATTTTGCTGTCATTTTGCACGATAAGACGTCTCAAAATCGATTGAGAATTATACATATTTACTGTATAATGAAGGGAGCAGTATGCCGATAACCACCTTGAACAATCCGACACAGGAGGATCCGCCTTATGAGACAATGGACAACGGAAGAGCGCTACAGAGTGCTTCACAGCCCCGATGAAATTTCCGATCTTTATGACAAGATCAGCAAATCCGTCTACCGCCAGACCTACCACGTACAGCCCGTCACAGGTCTTTCCAGTGACCCCAACGGCTTCACCTGCCACAAGGGTACCTGGCATCTCTTCTACCAGTGGTGCCCCTGGGGCGCCGTGCACGGCCTGAAATACTGGTATCATGTATCCAGTCCGGATCTTATCCACTGGAAAAACGAGGGTGTCGGACTGGCTCCCGATACTTTCTATGACAATAAGGGCTGCCATTCCGGCAGCGCCATCTGCGCGGGCGACGACCTCTATTTCTTCTACACCGGCAACCACCGCGACGAAAACTGGGTCCGCACACCCTACACCTGTGCCGCAAAACTGGGCAAGGACGGCAAGCCCGAGAAGCTTCCCGAGCCCCTGTTCGGCCCCCGCGATGACTACAGCGAACACCAGCGCGATCCCAAAGTCGTTTACAACGAAAAGAATAACAAATATTACATCTTCATCGGCGCTCAGACCCTGGACAAAAAGGGCACTGTCCAGATCTACCAGTCCGAAAACCTCCTCTCCGGATGGTCCTTCGCCGGCCAGCTCAACGTCGTCGGCTTCGAGGACTTCGGCGGTATGTGGGAATGCCCCTACATCGTCAACATCAGCGGCAGCGACGTCCTGATTTTCTCTCCTCAGTACACCAAGCTTCCCGGCCGCTCCGAGAGCACAAACCACAACGTCTATCTCATCGGCAAAATGGATTACGACACCCTGACCTTCACACCCGAGTCCGGCTACCGCCACCTCGACTACGGCTTCGACTTCTACGCCGCCCAGGGTGCCTCCAACGTCGGCGATCCCGACAAGGCCATCCTGATCGGCTGGATCGGCCTGCCCGACAACCACTATCCCACCGAGGAAGAGGACTGGGAAGGCAGCATGGGCCTGCCCCGCGAACTCCGCGTCAAGGACGGTAAGCTCCTACAGACTCCTGTCAGCGGCATCGAAGCCCTCCGCGCCGGCGAAGCACCGGCCGACGGCACCCTGCCCGCAGCCTGCGAGATGATCGTTGAGCCCGCCGCAGACGCTGATTTCGACCTCAACCTCTACACCAAGGCCGACGGCAGCGGCGGCCTGCGCCTCCACTACGACGCAGCAACAAAGACCTGCACCGTGGACAAGACCGGCCTCAACAAGCGCTTCAACATGGCAGTCGGCGAAGTCCTCGACATGCCCCTTGAAAATCCGCTCAGGAACCTCCGCATTTTCATCGACCGCAGCTCCACCGAGTATTTTGTCAATGACGGCGAGGCCACCTTCACCAGCCACACCTATCCCGAGGCAGAAGAGTTCCACTACACCGTCACAGACGGCGCAGCTGTCAAGATCTACAAACTCAACCCTTCCGTCAAGGATGATTTTGTTGTCTGAGTTGAACTGTCGAGGTTGTCAGGGGGACGGTTCCTTTGACACCGGAGGGGACAGACGAGGAGACGGAGAACCGTCCCCTGTCTCCTCCTCCCCTCCACCGCCTCCCGTCCCGCCTCCTGCCCCGAAAGGACACCAATATAAGGTCTGAAAGGATACCCATACGATATGAAAAAAGTATTTGCGAGTGACTTTGATGGAACCCTCTATTTCTACCTGGCCGAGGATGACAGAAAGCTCCCGGCCGAGAACGTAGCCAAGATCCGCGAGTACCAGGCGGCAGGCCACCTCTTCGGTCTGTGCACAGGCCGTCAGGTCGGCGGTCTGACCCCCTTCATCACCGGTTTTGTTGAGCCCGACTTCTACATCACCAGCAGCGGCGCCAATATCGTGGACACACAGTTCAGAGAAATCCGCAAGAAAGGCGTCGACCCCAAGGTTGCCGATGCCATCATCAAAAAATACGGCACCGACAATTTCCGCTTCACCCTTGATGTCGAAGGCGATATCTGCGTCTTCAAGGAAATGGACTACCCCGGAAAATACTACATCATCACCGGTGTAGATGACTGCCCCAAGGGCCTCATCCACCAGGTCTCCATCCACACCGAGAGCCTGGATGACGCCGCCCGCATGGCCGCCGAGATCAACGCCGAGTTCGGCGACTACGTCAATGCCTTCCAGAACGTCATCGAGATCGACATCGCCCCCAAGGGCTGCTCCAAGGGCGAGGGCGTCCAGTTCCTGCGCGAGTACATGAAACACGAGTACGGCGACATCCGACTCTACGGCATCGGCGATTCCATGAACGACCTGCCCCTGATCGACGCATCCGATGTCTCCTACACCTTCCCCTATGCACCCAAGGAAGTCCAGGAGCGCGTGACAAAGGTGGTCCCCACCATCGTCGAAGCCCTCGAGGACTCCATGCGCGAAGAAGTCTGACCTGAGTTGTCAGGGGGACGGTTCCTTTGACACCCCCGACAAGACAGGGTTGTCATGGGGACGGTTCTTCTGACACGGGATGATACCTGCAGGAGTTGTCACTGGAACCGTCCCCCTGACAATGTGACACTCGCCGAAAAATGGCTCTACGATACCGGGAACGTAAAAGAAAAACAAAAAATACATAATAATAAATATTTAGTCAGGGCAATTGTTCAGATACACGAAAAAAGGCCTGTAAAAATGTTTGTTTTCCTATGTTCTGTCAGTTGCGTTTATCGTGTCCAATAGGTATAATGTCACCAAGAGACGATAAATGTCCTTATTTAAGTACATTAATGATTCAGAAAGAGGTATGAGAATGGCAAATATTGATCTTACTAAGTATGGCATTACCGGCGCAACAGAGATCATCCGCAACCCCTCCTACGAGTTCCTGTATGAGGAAGAGATGAAGAAAGACCTCGAAGGCTTTGACAAGGGCGTCGAGACCGAGCTGGGCGCAGTCAATGTCATGACCGGCATTTACACCGGCCGTTCCCCTAAAGACAAATTCATCGTCATGGACGAGAATTCCAAGGACACCGTATGGTGGACAACTCCCGAGTATCCCAACGACAACCATGTCGCATCCCAGGATACATGGAAAGCCTGCAAAGAGATCGCTATGAAAGAGCTCTCCGGCAAGAAGCTTTACGTCGCTGACGCTTTCTGCGGCGCCAACAAGGACACCCGCATGGCAGTCCGCTTCATCGTCGAGGTTGCATGGCAGGCACACTTTATCAAGAACATGTTCATTCAGCCTACAGAGGAAGAACTTGAGAACTTCGAGCCTGATTTCGTAGTCTACAATGCCTCCAAGGCAAAAGTTGAGAACTACAAAGAGCTGGGCCTCAACTCCGAGACCGCTGTTCTCTTCAACATCACAGACCGCGAGTCCGTCATCATCAACACATGGTACGGCGGCGAGATGAAGAAGGGTATGTTCTCCATGATGAACTACTACCTGCCTCTGAAGGGCATTGCTTCCATGCACTGCTCCGCAAACACAGATATGCAGGGTAAGAACACTGCCATCTTCTTCGGCCTTTCCGGCACCGGCAAGACCACCCTTTCCACAGATCCCAAGCGTCTGCTGATCGGCGACGACGAGCACGGCTGGGACGACAACGGTGTCTTCAACTTCGAGGGCGGCTGCTACGCTAAGGTTATCAACCTGGACAAAGAGTCCGAGCCCGACATCTACAACGCCATCAAGCGCAACGCTCTGCTTGAGAACGTTACTGTCGACGAGAACGGCAAGATCGACTTCGCAGACAAGAGTGTCACAGAGAACACCCGTGTCTCCTATCCGATCGACCACATTCAGAACATCGTTCTCAATGTCAATCCCGTTTCCGCAGGCCCTGCAGCTGACAACGTAATCTTCCTGTCCGCTGACGCTTTCGGCGTACTGCCTCCCGTTTCCATCCTGACTCCCGAGCAGACCAAGTACTACTTCCTGTCCGGATTCACAGCAAAACTCGCAGGCACAGAGCGCGGCATCACAGAGCCCACACCTACCTTCTCCGCTTGCTTCGGCCAGGCATTCCTGGAGCTGCATCCCACAAAGTATGCAGAAGAGCTGGTTAAGAGAATGGAGAAGAGCGGCGCCAAGGCATACCTTGTCAACACCGGCTGGAACGGCACAGGCAAGCGTATCTCCATCAAGGATACCCGCGGCATCATCGACGCTATCCTGAACGGCGACGTCCTCACAGCTCCCACAAAGCGCATCCCGATCTTCAACTTCGAAGTTCCCACAGAGCTTCCCGGCGTAGATTCCGCAATCCTTGACCCTCGCGACACCTATGCAGACGCTGCAGAGTGGAACGCAAAGGCAGAGGACCTTGCAAACCGCTTCATCAAGAACTTCGTCAAGTACACCTACAACGAGGCAGGTAAAGCTCTCGTTCCCGCTGGCCCTCAGCTCTGATTAGTACAATAGACGAACAGCCGAAGGCTGTGAGCCTGTCGGCAAGGCGAATTGCGTCAGTCACAAAACACAGGCGCGTCCAACATACTGACACAGACCGGTTGACAGACTTGCAACAGCAGCTGTAACCGGATGATAAGACAGTCACAGGCTGCCGATCTATTTACTGGGTCGGCAGCCTTTTTCGTACGGAATTTAGGTATTCTAATGCGATAACTCAAACTTTCCGAATATTAAAGTTTGGGTTATTGACAACCTAAACTTGATCATCCCATCTAAATGAGCAGGACCCCTGTCAAATCAAAAATAAACCAAGATAAAAGTTGATTCGTCACCAATTATGATGTATATTCATAGCTGCTTGATGATATAACACTAAATAATGTGATATATCTCCTCAAATCCGCATGAAAATGCGTCGGAAAGGAAGGGACAGAAGGCATTCCATCCGGGCCCCGTGGATTCATCGGAGGGCGGGGGGCGGACCCCGTTTATGTAGTATCAACAAAAAAGCAGCAATTTATATAGGAAAGATTACCCATTCATACCCTTGACATATAATGGAAAAAAAGGTTTAATACAGTCACTGAGTTACGGCTGATTAACTATTACTAACTACCATTAATGGCCAATCAGTAGTGATGTTCCCGTACTTTCCGCAGTCCCCCATGACTGACGGAGCCGGTTCCGGGTATAGATATCATGTACTGGACCCCTTCCGGAAAGACAGCATTTGCAGACTACCTGAGATCCGGAATCTATCCGGATTTTTTATTGTCCGGGGGGTGCGGCGAAAATTACGGCGGACACAGGGACAGACCGAATATGCAGGACTGGTAATCGATCGCCGATGGGAAGCAAGAGTGCCTATCGGCTTTTTGGAGTTTCATCGGGATGGGCTGTTAGCGTATAAGATGAGCATAGAACATCAGCTGTTCACTCAGGATTCGATCGACCTCATAAGAGGAAAAAAGTATGAAATTTCGCTTTGATCGCGCACTACACCGCAGCGGGCGCAAAAACACCTCAGCAGAATATGATCAGTTTGAGCAGGAACACCCGGAAGGGATTTCGGGTGAGGGCGGGGATGATTCCTCCTCTCCCCACGGCTTACGCCACTGGCAGGGAGTGGCCGTCATCCTGGCACTCTATGATATCGTGGCTGTCAATCTGGCCTATTTCCTCTCCCTCTGGTTTCGCTTTGACTGCCGCTTCTCGGAGATCCCTGGAGATTATCTGCGCTGCTGGCTGGGCTTTGCCCCTGCCTACACAGTGCTCTGCCTGGCCATCTTCTGGAGACTGCGTCTGTACAGGAGTATCTGGCGCTTTGCCAGCTATTCCGAACTGGTCCGGGTCATCATATCCTCCATTCTGACCAGCGGACTCCATATCATCCTGATCACGGTCTTATTCCGCCGCATGCCCATAACCTACTATGTGTTCGGCGCCATGCTGCAGTTTTTCTTCGTCATCGGGGTGCGCTTTTCCTATCGGCTGGTCCTGCTCCTGCGCAAGAGTCAGAAGACAGAGGACGGCCTTCCGGCCATGCGGGTCATGCTGATTGGAGCCGGCTCCGCCGGACGTATGATCCTGCGCGACATCAACAAGGCACCGGAGATCGGCGAGCGGGTTGTCTGCATCATTGACGATAATCCCAACAAATGGCAGCGCGATATAGACGGCGTTCCTATTGTCGGCGGCCGCGACACCATTCTGGCGGCTGTCGAGGAATTTCATGTAGAAAAGATCTATCTGGCAATTCCCAGTGCCAGTGCGGCGCAACGCCGCGATATTCTGGCCATCTGCCAGGAGACGGACTGTGAACTGAAAAACCTGCCCGGCATGTATCAGCTAATCCTGGGACAGGTCTCTGTATCAAATATGAAGCCTGTCTCCGTCGAAGATCTTTTGGGCCGTGAACCGGTCAAGGCGGATCTGCGGGAGGTCTTCAACTTTATCAACGGTAAGTCCGTCATGGTCACCGGCGGCGGCGGATCCATCGGTTCCGAGCTCTGCCGGCAGATCGCAGCCCATACGCCCAGACAGCTCATCATCTTTGATGTCTATGAAAACAATGCCTATGATATCCAGCTGGAGCTTCGTGAGAAGTATCCCAACCTGGATCTGCAGGTCCTGATCGGGTCTGTGCGCGACAGCCGGCGTATGTTCGAAATCTTCCACAACTACCGGCCCCAGATCGTCTATCATGCAGCGGCCCACAAACATGTCCCCCTCATGGAGGACAGCCCCTGCGAGGCCATCAAGAACAATGCCATCGGCACCTACAAGACCGCCTATGCGGCCATGGTCCACGGCTGCGAGCGCTTCGTCCTGATCTCCACGGATAAGGCGGTCAATCCCACCAATATCATGGGCGCCTCCAAGCGCCTGTGCGAGATGATCATCCAGAGTTTTGACGCCATGATCAAAGAGGGACGGGCCGATGAGATTCCCCAGCTCTTCACACACTCGGAGATTAAAGAGGCAAAAATTCATAGTGATAAGGAAAACTTCCGGAATATAAAGACAGATTTTGTCGCTGTCCGTTTCGGCAATGTCCTTGGCTCCAACGGTTCGGTCATCCCAATCTTCCGCAAGCAGATTGCCAAGGGCGGTCCCGTCACGGTTACCCATCCGGATATCATCCGCTACTTTATGACCATCCCCGAGGCAGTCAGCCTGGTCCTGCTGGCGGGCACCTATGCCCACGGCGGAGAGATCTTCGTCCTCGATATGGGAAGCCCCGTCAAGATCGATGCCCTGGCCCGCAACCTGATCAGACTCTCCGGTTTCAAGCCGGATGTCGATATCAAGATCGAATACACAGGACTTCGCCCCGGCGAGAAGCTCTATGAAGAGAAGCTCATGGCAGAGGAGGGACTGACCAAGACTGACAACGAGCTTATCCATATCGGCAGGCCCATTCCCTTTGAGGTGGACGCCTTCCTGTGGCAGCTGCGCGGCCTCATGAATGCCGCCTATGCAAACAAGGAAGACACCATCCGTGACCTGGTTGAGCAGACCGTCACGACCTATCATCCCGAAAAGGCCAGTGAGGGCGCCAGTAAGGATTCGGTCTATGCAAAGCTGGTTGTAGGTGAAGATCAATAACAATAACCCCGGTCTGATTGACTATATCGACTGACCGGGGATTTTGTGGTGTAAGAAACAGGTTCATATATTTCAGGAGAATAAAACGTGAATACATTTTTGACAGATTCCCGGTTTGCAGGAATTGAACCCTTTGAATCAAAAATCTGGCTGTCCTCCCCTACAATGCACGGGGAAGAGCAGTACTGGGTAGACGATGCAATCCGGACAAACTGGGTTTCGACAGTAGGCGCGAATATCAACGAAGTGGAAAAGCAGATCGCCGAATATGTCGGTTGCAAATATGCGGTTGCTCTGTCGGCGGGGACGGCAGCTCTGCATCTGGCTACGAAGCTTGCCGGGGAAAAGCTCTACGGACAGGCAAAACCCAACGAGGGTACTCTGCAGGGGCACCGGGTGTTCTGCTCGGACTGCACCTTTGATGCATCGATCAATCCGGTTGCCTATGAGGACGGTGAAGCTGTCTTTATCGATACAGAGTATGACACCTGGAATATGAGCCCCGAGGCTTTGGAGAAGGCCTTTGAGCTGTATCCGGAAGTGAAGCTGGTTGTCATCGCCCATCTCTACGGAACTCCAGGTAAGATGGAGGAAATCAAGAAGATCTGCGATGCACACGGAGCGCTGATCGTCGAGGATGCAGCGGAGAGTCTGGGTGCCAGATATAAGATGAACGGCCAGTGGGTCGAAACCGGCACATTGGGAGACTATAATGCCATCAGCTTTAACGGTAATAAGATTATTACCGGAAGCGCCGGAGGCATGTTCCTCACAGACTCCAAAGAAGATGCCGACAAGGTGAGAAAATGGTCCACACAGAGCCGCGAAGCAGCTCCCTGGTATCAGCATGAGGAGATCGGCTACAACTACCGCATGAGCAATATCATTGCGGGTGTGATCAGGGGACAGATTCCCTATCTGGACGAACATATCGCGCAGAAGAAAGCCATCTATGAGAGATATGAAAAAGGGCTGGCGGATCTTCCTGTAAAGATGAATCCCTGGGACAGGGAGAAGTCCGAACCCAACTTCTGGCTGAGCTGCTGCATCATCGATGAAGACGCCATGGCCCCCATGGTCAGAGACGAACAGGATTATCTCTATAAGAGCGAGAGTGGAAAGAGCAGTCCTCAGGAGATCCTCGATGCAATCGCAGCCTTTAATGCAGAAGGTAGACCAATCTGGAAACCTATGCATCTGCAGCCGATTTACAGGACGCATGCCTTTGTGACAGCAGATGGCAATGGCAGGGGCAGGACCAATGCATATATTGCCGGGAGCGGAATTGACGTTGGCGCGGACATCTTCAGAAGAGGACTGTGTCTGCCCAGTGATAACAAGATGACGCTGGAGCAGCAGGATGTTGTGATTGAGATTATAAAGCGATGTTTTGCATGACATTACCGGAACATACTGGGATTTTACTTTTGGAGGCGGATTTCATTATGGATTTTAAACGAGTATGGCATTCATTCAGACTCTGGACTTTCCGGTCTGCAACAAAAAGAGCTGAGTATCTGAGGAAGCATCATGTATATGCTTCGATCGGCAGGGGCTGTTCGTTTCAGGGCAGAAAGGTGCCCTTGTATGCCAATCTGATTAGAATAGGAGACTATGTACAGATGGCAGGAAATGTTTCATTTCTCACACATGATGTGACTCACGTGATCTTGAACCGTTGGAAAGGGACGGATACATTGCGGGAGAATGCCGGATGTATCGAGATTGGCAATAACGTCTATATCGGATCAAAGGTTGTAATTTACAACAACGTGAAGATCGGTGACAACGTCATTGTAGCTCCCGGCAGTGTCGTAGAAAGCGACATTCCTTCAAACTGCATGGTTGGAGGTGACCCTGCAGAAGTGCGTTGCTCCATCGAAATGCTGTATGCGATCCGTAATATGAAGGAACCGTATCCAGTGGGTATGAAGCTTCGGGATGGCGATTCTGTGACTAAGGAAGCTGCGGACTACTTGTGGGATGTATTTGACCACAATCATAAACGTAAGAACATTTGAAAGTATGTTGAATGATTACATTTGTTGGGAGGATATTCAGTGTCAAGATTGTTAATGGATGATCTGAAAATATCAGCAGAACGTTTTCCAGACAAGACGGCGGTCACAGACAAGACAAGAACAGCAACATACAAGGAGTTGTTTGGGGAGTCTTATGCGTTGGCTTACGGAATTGTTAGAAAGGGCATTTTTAAAGCTCCGGTAGGAGTTTATCTGGAAAAGAGCGTTTCCTGCATTGTTGCTATGGAGGGCATAGCGGCGAGTGGCAATTTCTTTACGATACTAGACACGCACATGCCGGCCGCTAGGATTACAACGATACTCAACACACTTTCCCCGGCACTGCTGGTAACGGATCGGAAACATCAGGAAAAGGCAGCTGAATTCTTTCCAAAAGAACAGACCATAATCATCGATGACATTCAGCCGGTTCAGTACTGTATACAGGAAGTCTCAGAACTTCGAACGAAAATAAAGGACACGGATATTTGCTATGTTCTGTTCACTTCCGGATCGACCGGGACGCCGAAAGGGGTTGTCATTTCCCACAGAGCAGTCAGCGCATATCTGGATATGTGTAGCGATGTGCTGGAGCTGGACGAAGATACTATTTTCGGCAACCAGGCACCTTTCTACTTCATTCTCTCAGGCTTTGATATATTCAATACCCTGAGAATCGGTGGAACAATGCATATAATACCTGAATACTTGTTCGGATTCCCGGTTGCGCTGCTGAAGTATATCGAAGATCATGCAATCAATTCCCTGTACTGGGTTCCGTCGGCTTTTTGCCTGGTTGCAAATTCCGGTGCATTGAAAGAAAAAGTATTTCCAAACATAAGATTTCTTATGTTCGGGGGTGAGGTGATGCCCATACGTCAGCTGAATATGTGGCGGAAGGTTTGCCCCGAAGCGGTTTTCTGGAATAACTATGGTCCTACGGAATTAACGGAACTGACTACACTCTATAAAGTCGATCGGGATTTCAAGGACACGGAAACACTTCCAATCGGCAGAGAATGCCCTCATATGGAAGTGCTGATTCTGGACGGAGACCATCAGGTGGAGGAGGGCGAAATCGGAGAACTGTGTGCCCGCGGACCCTGCCTAGCAGAAGGCTATTACAATGATCCGGAGAGGACGGCAGCAGTTTTTGTACAGAACCCTCTGCAGAATGCATATCCGGAGCGTATCTATCGTACCGGTGATTTGGTGAAGAGGAATGAGAGAGGAGAACTGCTATTCTGCGGGCGGAAGGATTTTCAAATCAAACATATGGGCCACAGGATTGAACTTGGTGAAATCGAGGCAGCGGGTTCATCTATAGATAACATCGGTCAGTGCTGTGCTCTTTACCAGATGGAGAAGAAGGAGATTCATTTTTTATATGACGGTCAGACTGATCAGAATGAAGTGAGACTACAATTGAAACTTCTTCTGCCACAATACATGCTTCCGCAGGTTATCCATCAGTTGGATGCTATGCCGCATAACCTTAATGGTAAGATTGACAGGGCGGCCTTGAACAGAAAAATTGCCTCAGAGTGAGGGAGAAAAAGGTATGAGTAATACAACACAGACAAACCAGAGCCTGTATAGAACCCTATCTTTCCGGGACGTACTGATTCTTGCATTCAGTACCATGATCGGGTGGGGATGGGTGTCACTTACCGGGATCTGGGTGATTCAGGGAGGTATGCTTGGAGCTTCTCTGGCGTTTATTCTTGGAGCGATTCTGTGTATCTTTGTCGGGCTTGCTTATTGTGAACTGACCCCTATGCTTCCTTATGCGGGTGGGGAACTGGTCTTTTCATACCGGGCCATGGGATACCATGCATCATGGTTTACAGGTTGGATGATTACCTTTGCATATCTGGGGGTGGCGGCCTGGGAAGGGCCGGCACTGGCCACAGCAATCGATCACCTTTTTTCACTGCCTAAAGCCGGGTATCTGTTTACTATTGCGGATTTTCCAGTATATATTTCCTGGCTGATCGTGCCGACACTTGTGGGTTTATTGCTCATACTGATTAATTTCAGAGGCATTCATGTTTCTGCGATATTCCAGGCAGTGGTTACTGTGATTCTTGCTCTTGGAGGTATTATTTTTGCAATCATTAGCGCGCTGAAAGGCGATGTCAGGAACGCGGAGCCGCTGTTCACCAGTTCAAAAGGTGTATTCACGGTCCTACTGGCAGTTCCTTCAATGTTTGTCGGGTTTGATGTGATCCCTCAGGCGGCAGAGGAGATGAAGGTTCCGCTAAAGAAGATTCCAAAGGCAATTATCGCGAGTATTTGTCTGGCTGCATCCTGGTATATCATTATGATTCTTTCAGCTGCTTACAGTGCTCCGGGAGATGTTCTCGGAGGAGAAGGGTTGTCGGTGGTGAATGCCATCGGTTATGCCACGGGAGGAAAAATCGCAGGGAAAATCATCGTGGTGACTGCTATCATGGGAATCCTTACCAGCTGGAACGGTTTTATTATCGGGGCGACTAGAGTTCTTTACTCAATGGGAAGAGCCAGTATGCTACCGAAGATCTTTGGAACATTGCATCCAAAGTACAGGACGCCGTATTTTGCTACGGTGTTTGTCGGTGCAATTACCATATTCACTCCGTTACTCGGAAAAAACTCGCTTGGATGGTTTGTCGACGCCAGCTCCTTCGGAACGGTGGTTGCTTATTTTATGGTTTCTCTATCATTTATTGTCCTCAGAAAGCGGGAACCGGAAACCCCAAGACCGTTCAAGGTGAAATACGGATTGCAAGTTGGCCTGCTGGCAGTTCTTGTAGCAGTGTTTTTTATTACGTTATATCTGCCCGTCGGTTCGAGTTCCCTGAATGTTCAGGAATGGATTATTGTGCTTGTCTGGGCTCTGTTAGGACTGGCCCTATATCTGGCAAGCTTGAGGGGAATTCATACACAGAAAGTGGAGCGTGAACGTGCCATGTATGGCAGATAAAAATCTATCAGGAGGAATCGATGAAAGAACAGGTATTGAAAATGATCAGGGAGATTAAGAGCGATGGGACAATCGGAGAAGAAGCTCATCTTGTCTTTGAGTCTATTTTGAGCTCTTTGGATATCCTTCAGCTTATCAGCAAACTGGAGAATCAGTTCGGTGTAAGAATTCCGGTAGAAGAGGTTCTTCCCACCAACTTTGATACGGTGGATGCGATCGTTAATATGATAGACAGACTGAAAAAGTAGAAATCGTTCTGAAAAAGGTGCTATAAGATGAATATACTGATTTTTGCTCCCCACCGTGATGATGAAATCATCGGTGTCGGCGGAACAATCCTGAAAAGAAAAGCTGCGGGAGATCACGTGACGGTCTGTGTTGTTACCGCCCGGGAAGGAATGGAATTACCGCCTAGTACTAGGATATTACATGAAGAAATGAAGCAGGCGCATGCGTTCTGCAACATTGATCAGTACATTGGCCTTCCCTTTTGGGCGAATGACTTGGAAAACTTCCCCAGAAAAGATCTGAACAAAGCCTTTTTTGATACCATCCTCAGAACGTATCCGGAAGAAGTGTATCTTCCTTTCTGGGGAGATATGCAGAAGGATCATCAGATGGTAACAGAAGCCGCAATGGTTGCTCTACGGGAAAAATACAACCATCCAGTGAAGCGTATTTATGCATACGAAACGCTTTCAGAAACAGGGATTAATCTTCCTACAGAGAATAACTCTTTTATTCCGAACGTCTTTGAAGACATTACGGAATACTTGGAAGACAAGAAGACTGCACTGAGCTATTTCAAAACGCAGATACATCCATTCCCAGATCTTCGCTCCACGGAAACCGTGGAGGCTTTAGCTAAATACCGGGGAGCGACAGTGAATGTGAAGGCAGCAGAAGCCTTTATGCTGATTCGGGAAACGAAATGAGGTATCATACGTGAGACAACAATTATACAGGGTGATCAAGAGATTCTTTGACATCTCCAGCTCCATGCTGGCAATCTTGTTTTTTTTTCTGCCGGGGGTTTTGATTGCGGCCGGTATAAAGTGTTCAAGCAAAGGCCCTGTGTTTTATAAAGCAGAGAGGATCGGGAAAAACGCAGAAAAGTTTACACTCTATAAATTTCGCTCTATGCATGTGTACCAACCGGAAAGAAAATCAGAAGGAGAGCAGAGAGAAGGTGGATACATTGCCAATGAAAACAGGATTTTTCCCTTTGGAGGCTTCCTAAGGAAAAGCAAGCTGGATGAACTTCCGCAGCTGATCAATATCCTTATGGGGCAGATGTCTGTTATCGGTCCGAGGCCGATTACGGAAGCTGGAGTGAAAAAGCATTATATAGGCAGATACGATGATGTTCTGACAGTAAGACCGGGGCTAGCCTGTCTGGACAGTCTTTTTGATTATGCCCATGGAGAACTCGTTATAAAAGATAATGAAGAGTATGAAAGGAAAGTTGTTCCTATTAGGGACTATCTGGCCAGTTTGTATGTAGAGAAACAGTCACTGGCCATTGATATCTACTGCATACTGAGGACGATAAGCTTGATCTTTCAGGTTGTTGTCCTGAAGAAGCGAGATTTTATGCTTACGAAATATGAAAAAATGGCACACAGAGCCGTAGTTAGAGCCGAACAGAAAGAATAGGACAGAGAAGGATATGGATTTTTCTAAGATCAGAGTACTTGTTACGGATGGAGGAGCGAGGCAGACGCTGACGATCATCCATGGGCTGAAGGAAATTGGCTGCAGGATTTCTGTGATATGCTCTTCCAGGCTGGATGTCTGCTATGTTTCCAACATTCCTGACGAAAAAATCCTGAATAAAGCCGCTGCAGGGTCTCATGAGGGATTTGAAACATTTCTCCTTGGACTTCTTAAAAAGGGAAAATATGATGTACTCCTTCCGGTCGCGGAAATGACCACAAATAAAGTAACTAGACATGAGAAGGAATATGAGAAGTATGTAAGGATGGCATGTGCTCCGAGAGAAGCATACATTCAGGCGTTCAATAAACAGGCTACTTTTGAGCGGGCAATGGGACTTGGGATTCCCTGCCCATTCACTAGAAAAGAAAGCCAGACAGTCGGAGACTACCTGGGCAAGGCATCATTTCCCATTATCATAAAACCGAGAAACGGTGTCGGATCGATTGGTTTTCATAAATTTGAATCTCTTGATGATTTCAGGCTTCTGACAGAAAAAAAGAAAATCAATCTTGATGATTATGTTATTCAAGAATGCATCAGTTTCAAAAAGAGGCTCGGCATCCTCATCCTTATGGATAAGAACGGCAACGCCGCGACGTCCTATGCAACGGAAGTGCTAAGAGAATATCCAGTGGATGCGGGAACCGCCGTGTTGGTCAGGTCGGTTAATGAGCCGGAGGCGATCAGAGATGCTGTGAAACTCCTGAAGGCTATGAAATGGAAAGGCTTTGCGGATGTCGGCTTCATGATTGATGAAAAAACCGGAGAGAGAAGACTGATGGAAATCAACGGTCGTATTCCCGCAAGTTTTAAAATGAGCTGGCTCTGTGGCTTCAATGTGGCCAGGCAGCTCGTGGAGATGGCATACGATGAACCGGTAACTATCTATCCGGCGAATACAAAATTCGGAGTGATGACAAGGCATACCCAGGCAGATTGGACATGGTTTCTGAAATCTCCGGACCGTTTTCGCGCAAATCCGTCCTGGTTCAGCAGAAAAAACAGGCACGATGTGGTTTTCTGGAAAGATGACCCGAAACCATGGTTTGCATATACACTGCAGAGATTATGCAGGTTCGGGGAAATATCCAGAAAGAAAAGGCATTGACATGCCTGAAGCTCTGGAGGCTGTGATGAGTGAGAAGATAATACGAATTCTGCATATTCTGACCGGAGGAAATTCCTTTACCGGGGTTTCTAGCTATCTGTACCAGTATTATAGAAACATGGATCGAAGCCGCGTCCGGTTTGATTTTTTGTTCTGTAAAGAAAACAACATGAAAATCTGCATGGACGAAGAGATATTTGATTATTCCGAATTCTTCGCTTTAAACGCAAAAACAAAAAGAAACTCTACCAATTATGTAAAACTGGCAAAAGGAATCAGAAAAGTACTGAAAGAACATGAATACGATATCCTGATTGTCAACACCAGCGTTATTATGACGGTTATGACCAGCTATCTTGCAGTTCCAAGAGGAAAGAGACCCCTATTTATCGCGCATGCACACAACACGGATATCATAGTCAAATCCTCATCCCTGAGGGGGAAAGTAAAATCCCTGTTTAAGATAGCAGATTGTATTTGCAGAAGAATTGTCGTAAAAAAAGCAGACTACTTGTTTGCCTGTTCCAAGGAAGCAGGGAAAGCTACCTTTGGAGACGCTGCGATTCAATTAAGCAAATTCAAAGTAATCAACAATGCCATTGATACTGATGCTTTTATCTATGATAGGATGGTACGGAGCAGAGTCAGAGAAAAAGCGGGGATCGACGATCGTAGTATTGTATATGGAAATGTCGGTCAGCTGTCTTACAGAAAAAACCAGACTTTTCTATTAAAGATTTTTCAGGAAATATGTAAACGTAATCCGGATTCCAGCCTCTGGCTGATTGGTGATGGACCGGAGAGAAATGTTATTGAGGATGAAATCAAGAAATCAGGTTTACAGGACAAGGTACGTCTTTGGGGTCAACGGAGTGATGTCAATGAATTGATGCAGGGCATGGACTGCTTCGTGTTTACGACAATATCGGAGGGGCTGGGGATTGTCGCGATTGAATCTCAGGCGACGGGACTGCCGACAGTTATATCAGACGGTGTCCCGGCGGACGTTATGATTTCCGATTTAGCAATTCAACTGCCACTGTCAGCTGGTCCGGAGCAATGGGCGGACAGTATTCTGACTCTTCCGGTGACAGAGCATCGGCGTAGCATGAGAGACTGTATCATTCGCCATGGATACGATATTCAGACAGAGGCTGAGAAATTCACAGTTCTTTTGATAAGCATACTGAGAGAGACAGGGAGTTTGGGAGACTGAAGAATGAATGGAATGAATAGTAAGCAATTGAATCAGACCAGAGTGAGTGCGACTACTGTGCTGCTTTATGTCATTATTTTACTTTCATTCACGGCACATATATTTGCCTATACGATGTCTACAAGTGTATATGTGTATGTTCTGATGGTTTTTTCCGTGCTATATGCCTTTGGTCGGCCCAGGGTTCTGCTGAAGAAAAACTGGCCTTCCATGATTTGGATTGCTGCAGTTGCAGTTGCTTTTATGAGTTTGGCGCGTTCTTCCAGAACTGCGAATTCCATTCTTGATGTAACCTGTTTGTTCTGCGGTATGCTAATTGCCATATTTTTCAGTAAAGCAGATAATTACCTGAAAACAGTGAAGCTGATTTACCTGGTTTCCATGTTTTTTGCGGCCAGTGTGGTGCTTCAGGTGTTTGTGCCGTCAGTTTTTAATGGACTACTGAATTTGTTTCCTGAGAAGTACGCAGCAGCAGTTGGGATGGGGGCCAACGAAGTTGTAGGTAGCGGAAAGCGAGGGTTTACTACTAACACAGGAACCGCGGCGGCATATATCTGCAGTGGCCTTCTCGCATTGGGATCCATCACTACTAGGCGAGGCAGAGTCAACACGAAAAAAGTGGCAACAGCATTTTTCCTTTTTCTGGGGCTTATGTTTACTGGAAAAAGAGGACATGCTCTTTTTGTTATCCTTGCAATGCTAATCAGATACCTCCTTCCGGAGCGAGGCACAAAAAAGATGAAAAAGTACTGGGTCATTTTTTTGTCTTTTCTGTCAATCATTGTCTTTTACAGCATATTTGGCTCGTTGCTCTCTGAGATTCCTCTGATTAGGAAGTTAACGGCAACCATCAACGGAGTCATTGCAGGAGATGATATCAGCAGTCTCAGGCTGTCACTTTATGTATGGGCGATCCGACTGTTCAGAAGGAACCCTCTGATAGGTATCGGATGGGGAGACTATCGAACAACAGTCATTGGAAATGTTTCTCGCTTTAAAGATCTTGATACACATAATATCTACCTACAGCTGCTGTGCGAGACGGGAATTATAGGGTTTGCGGTATTCGTACTGTTGTTTGTCACTTTTTGGGTGTTGTCAAAAAACGCATATTGCAGATGTCTGGCAGATGATAATAATGCTCATACCAACTGGCTGCAGGTCCTGTCATTTTCCTTCTCTTATCAGTCGTTTTTTCTTTTATACGGATTAACGGGGAACGTTCTGTATGATCAGCATTCTCAGATACTCTATGCATTGTCTTGTGGGATGACCTTGGCGTATATTGGCAATGAGAAGCAACACTCAGAGCAAAAGGAAGAAAATATATCTGGAGGTTAATTCTTTGAAGATTGGTTTGATTACCTTCCATTTTGCCTCAAATCAGGGGGCAGTTTTGCAATGCTACGCAATGCAGAAATACCTTGAGAACCAGGGTCATGACGTGTTTGTGATTGATTATCAGCCTTCTTATCACCTAGTCAGGTACCAGAGCAGGAAGAATCCTTTTCTATATGCGAGAGACTTCTGGCGGAAATTTCATTACAAAGAATATCCGCGCCGCGTTTATCTTACGGCCCGCAGCTTTGCTCGATGCATTTATATGAATGTCATGCATACAGATAGCAGGGTGGAGCAGTGCTTTGAAAACTTCAGGCAAAGATACCTTCATACGACAGCGAGGTACCGATCCCTGGCTGAACTGAAAAAAAATCCACCCAAGATGGAAGCTTATATCAGCGGAAGCGATCAGCTATGGAATCCGGAAGTGCTGGACCAGAATTTTGATAAGGCATATTTTCTGGATTTCGGCGATGAAAACATTATGAGAATTTCTTATGCGGTGAGTATAGGAAAAGAGATGCCGGAACACTATTTGAAGCAGTTAAGATCCTTATGCGTTGGACTCGACGCTGTCTCATTGAGAGAGTTTAACGAAATGGTGATTGACGCAATCGGAAAGGATGTTCATATCTGTATCGACCCGACATTTCTGCTGACGGCAGATGATTACAGAGAGATTGAAGGGAACATAAGCATCACGGAACCCTATATATTTGTTTACGGGTTTGAGACAAACAAAGACATCCTGGACGCGATTGAGGCTGCGAAAAAGAAATACCGGTGCCTGATTGTGAACGGTTCTCCCATGAGAATTAAATACCGTGGGAATGTTGTCAATACCAGGGATTACGGTCCGGAGATATTTCTGGGTTATATCAGGAATGCGGTATGCGTCGTGACGAATTCATTTCATGCTACTGCTTTTTCTGTCATTTACGAAAAAGACTTTATTACCGTACCTCATTCTACCAGGGGGATGCGAATGAAAAATCTTCTTGGGAGATTGTCTCTGCGATCCTGTCTTTATAAAGATGAGGCTTTCGATATCGGCAAAGCTGTTAATTATGCGTCAGTTCGTCCGATATTATCAGAGTGGAAACGCCACTCAGAAGAGTTCCTTACTATGGCTCTTGCCGGAAAAAAGGGAGAAGAGATTCCCCATTACACAGAGGAGTAACTTTATGTCACGTGAGGGAAAACTTGCTAAAAACACTTTCATACTTGCAATAGGAACGTTTCTTCCTAGACTGGCGACTTTTGTCATTCTCCCAATCATGACGGGAGGACTTACAAAAGAAGAGTATGGAACTTATGACCTGATGCTGGTCCTTGTTCTCTTGCTGCTTCCTGCTGTCACAATGCAGATTCATGCGGCAGCTTTTCGCTTTATTATCGATGTAAAAAAGGACCGGCAGAAATGCAGGAGTATTATCACCAACATTTTTGCCGTGATTATTCCGACATCTCTGCTTGCTCTGATGGTCCTATTCTTGTGTTTACCCAGATATGATTTTCGGATACGTTCCCTCTTTTGTACTTACCTTTTTGTGGACATTTTAACGACGGCTTGCCAGTGGGTCATAAGGGGATTGCAGCAGAATCTGAAATATTCTGTCAGCGCGATCCTGAACTCCTTGGGCAGAATGATTTTCAGCAGTCTTTTTGTTTGGTGGCTCCATCTGGGACTTGTGGGGGCGATTTCATCTCTAATTGTAGCTGATACAATTTCATTGGTATATCTGCTTTTTGCTGGAAAAATTTTTCATTACATTGATTTCAGATTTGTATCAAAGACGGAAATCAGATCTATGTTGGCTTATTCATGGCCGCTTGTCCCCAATAATATGTCCATGTGGGTCATGCGTGTCTCGGATCGCTTTGTGGTGACAATGTTTATGGGTGTCGCCGCAAATGCGGTGTATGCCGTGGCCAATAAAATCCCTCAGATTTTAGCCGTAGCCCAGAGTACCTTTACCATGGCTTGGCAGGAAAACGCCTCTGTGACTTCTGCTGATGAAGACGCGGATCAGTACTATTCAGTGATGTTCAGGAGGATGTATGACCTGATGGCGGGGGCTATGGGACTGCTGGTTGCCATGACTCCGGTTCTGTTCTGGCTTCTGATTAGAGGTGACTATAGGGAAGCCTACAATCAGATTCCGGTTCTTTTCATGGCGATGTTTTTTAGCACTCTGTCTTCTTATCTGGGGGGAATCTACGTAGCTTATAAAGCAACAAAGAGCATAGGAATTACGACATTGGTTGCTGCCATTTGCAACCTTGTGGTTGACCTCGCCCTGATCAGGTTGATTGGTCTGTTTGCAGCGTCCGGATCAACTCTTATCAGTTATATACTACTGTTTGTCTACCGGATGAAGGACGTGCGAAGACTGGTTGATATTTCATATGATATAAGACATATGCTCATCGTACTCGGACTGCTGATAGTGGAGTGCGCACTTTGCTTCATGCAGAAGACTGCGTTCAATGTGATCAATATTGGTTTGGGAACTATTGTATTTATTCTGCTGAACCGTGAGCTCATCGGAATTTTGCTCGGAAAAGCAAAACGCATCCTGCGCAGAGCATGATACCGTTCAGACGGAAGATTTAACGGAGGTCTATATCTATGGGAAGCATCGCAAAAAAAATCAAGAAGGCGGTAGCCCTCTGGGGAGAATTCGGACTTCTGTACTCCCTGGCCAGCGGCTTCTGCCGCTCATCGGGTCACTATGACAGATATATCGATTTAGCATGTAAGGAATTATACCGGGAAAATAAGGAACGGATCTTCGGGATCAAAAGGGCCGAAAATCCTGTTTTTATTGAAAAACCTATCGTCTGGTCTTTCTGGTGGCAGGGAAAAGACAGCCTTCCGGATATCCTTCAGACCTGTCTTGCGTCGCATGAAAAGCATATTGCAAGCTGTGGGTATGAGTATATTTTCCTGGATCGGGATAATATTCAGGACTACCTGGATATCCCGGATGCCGTGAAGCGCAAGCTGGAACAGGGAATCATATCCTTTACCCACTTTTCGGACTATCTTCGCGTGGCACTGATTGAACAATATGGGGGTATCTGGATTGACATCACGTTGCTTATGACCAGCGACCTGGATTCTTCCATGTTTGATTTTGATTTTTATTCTTTCAAAACCGATGTGGAACCCCGTGATTTAAAAGTGATTGGGCAGATGGTCACAGGCTGCCGATGGGCTGGATTCATGCTGGGGGCGAACCAGGAGCACAGCCCGCTGTTTGTGTATTTGAAGTGTGCTTTGGAGGCATACTGGTCAACCCACGATAGGGCCATCGATTATTTCCTCTTGAATATGCTTGTAAGGTGTGCTTATGACCATAACGATTACGTGAAGAAGATTATAGATGATATCCCGTTTAACAATCCTCATCTGTATGAACTAGCTCCTGTCATCAATGAACCATGGAATCAGAAGAACTGGAATCAGATTTCCAAAGATGAGATTTTTTTTAAGGTGACACAAAAAAAGCCTGTGTCTGAGCAGACAGGAACAGCAGACACATTCTACGGACACATTAAGAAAATGTACAGGTGAGAAAAATGAGCATTGTTACGAAATTGATTAGGTCATGGTGCAACACAGAAGGGAATGTAAACTCTACAGAAGAACTTCTTCTTTGGATAAAAGAACTAAACAATATAACGTATGTAAGGGTCAATGAATGCAGCATCAATGACAGCACCTTCTGGTTTTACGACGATTATAACGGGGAAGTACTGAATCGTAAACGTAGCTTTTTTTCTGTTAAAGGAATGCGCCGTTTTGAGGACGACATCTTTTCGGGAGAACAGCCCATCATCATTCAGCCAGAGATCGGTTACCTCGGTATTATATGCCGTGAAATAGACGGAGTTCTGAATTTCCTTATGCAGGCCAAAATTGAGCCGGGAAACGTGAACTGCGTCCAGATTTCTCCAACGATCCAGGCAACGAAAAGCAATTTTACTAGGGCCCACGGAGGTCATCTGCCGACCTACTTTGAGCTTTTTGAGCATTCGGAACGCTTCAATGTGATTTACGATCAGATCCAGTCGGAACAGGCTACACGTTTTTATAAAAAACGTAATCGGAATATGATTATGATCGTGGATGAGGAATTTGAAATATATCCAAATTTCCGTTGGATGACACTGGGACAAATTAAAAAACTGATGGAAGTAGATAATCTTGTGAATATGGATACAAGGACGGTTTTGTCAGGAATACCGCTAGTGACGGAAAATCTCAGTGAACAAGATAAAGAAGATGTTGCAGGATGCTTTGCCGATGAAACTCTGTTTCGCTCTGTTTTTGCAACTAATCCCCAGAACACACTTCCTTGGATTTACCAACGGCTGAATAATTACAAGATGTTTCACGATGTGAGGACTGTCACAGTACCGCTTAACCAGTTGGTAGACTGGAGAATTGATGAGTATGGCATCACATGCAAGAAACAGGCGGATTTTATGGTAAGATACTATGACATTGAAATATCCGGAAGAGAGGTGCAGCACTGGTCACAGCCACTGTTTAAAGCCATCGGAATGGCAGTCTTCGGATTGATAACACGCGTGAAGGATGGGAGACAGCAATTTCTGGTCAAAATCAAGCCAGAAATAGGATCCTTCGACAAGGTAGAGGTCGGCCCTTCAATTCAATGGGAACCGTCCCATTACCTTTACAATGATAACGAAGTCGAACGATTATTCCGGAAAAAACTGGAGGCAGAAGACGGAATCGTCAACAATGTCATCCTTTCCGAGGAAGGTGGCCGTTTTTACCATGAACAAAACCGGAATGTCATTATTAGGATAGAAGAAAACGAACTGACTGTACTTCCCGAGGATTATATATGGGCTGATTATGCAACACTTAATTTTTTAGTCCAGATTAATAACTGCCTCAACATTCAACTCAGGAATCTGCTCTCATTAATCCAGATATAGAAAGGTGTAAAAATGAAAATAGGTGTTATTTGTCCGTCAGAAATTGCCTTCCGGCGTTTTATGCCAGCTCTGCAACAGTGCGATGATATGGAATTTGTCGGGATTGGCGTCTTTACTAAAAGTGAGAGGTTCGGAACAGAAAAGATCAGCGATGAGGTTTTTGAAGAATGTCTTTCAAAAGAAAGAGAGAAAGCCCAGGCATTTGTGGATCAGTACGGGGGAAGATTATTCGGCGGCTATGAAGAGATTGCATCATCACCGGACATCGATGCCCTTTATATCCCCTTGCCGCCGGCTCTCCACTATAAATGGGCCAGAATGGCTCTTGAAAACGGGAAACATGTACTGGTTGAAAAGCCTTCAACCATTTCGGCAGAGGACACTAAGGAACTGGTGAGGATCGCAGAGGAAAAGGAACTTGCGCTCCATGAAAACTACATGTTTGCATTCCATGATCAGCTCGATGCGCTCGACAGTATTGTAAAGAACGGAGAAATCGGGGATGTACGGCTTTATCGGATTTCTTTCGGTTTTCCCATGAGAGCAGCCAATGATTTCCGTTATAACAGAGAACTCGGCGGCGGAGCATTGATCGATGCCGGCGGCTATACGATTCGGTATGCCTCACGTCTTTTGGGAGCGACAGCTGAGATGCGGTATGCGCAGTCAAATTACCTGGATGGCTTTGGAGTAGATATGTACGGTTCTGCTGCACTGACCAATGAGGACGGAGTGACGGCGCAGGTGGCTTTCGGCATGGACAATAATTACAAATGCGACCTAGAAGTATGGGGAAGCAAAGGTTGTCTGACATCCACACGAGTATTGACAGCTCCTGCTGGATTTACACCGACAGCGACCATCCGAAAAGGAAATGAAGAAACCACCATAGAATTACCTTCCGATGACACCTTCTACAAGTCTATACGGCATTTTAGAGCATGTATGGATGACAGGGGATTAAGAGAACAAAGATATCAGATCATGATCAGACAGGCGGAATTAGTGGATGAATTTAAAAAGTTGGCAGGTTGGGAGTACGGGGGAAGATCATGAAGAAAATTGTCGTTCTCGGAGCAAATGGCTATATTGCCAGAAATATCGTTTATGTTCTTAAAAGAGACTATTCGGACTGTGAGCTTTTGTTGTACGGATGTGAACCCGAAAGCGTAGATCATGAGCAGAACTACAGGACAGTGAACCTAACCGACAGAGAATCTGTCAGGGACATAGATCTGTCCTGTGACATTGTGTTCATGCTCGTTGGAAAAACGGGGAGTGTCCAGGGATTCGATGATTTTGATAAGTTTATAGACATAAATGAACGAACACTGCTGAACCTTCTTCGGGAATACCGCCGTCAGCAGTCTGTTGCACGTATCATATTTCCCTCTACCCGATTGGTGTATAAAGGTCATCCAGAACCTATCAGGGAAGATGCAGAAAAAGAATTCAAAACCATCTATGCCATGAACAAATACGCATGTGAGCAATATCTGAGACAGTTCCATCTGGTATATAATGTACAATACTCGATTTTCCGTGTCTGTATTCCTTACGGGACTCTAATTCCTAAAGCGTCGTCTTATGGTACGGCTGAATTTATGCTTGCTAAAGCGACCAAGGGAGAGAACATATCGCTTTACGGGGCCGGCTCAGTGCGAAGGACTATAATTCATATGGAAGATCTATGCAAAACCTTGATTGAGGGAGCTTTCTCGGAAAACTGTGCCAATGATGTTTTTAATGTTGGCGGAGAAAACTACAGTCTGAAAGAAATGGCACTGCTGATTGCGAAGAAGTACGGGGTGGGCGTGGACTATGTACCATGGCCACAGATCGCGTTAAGGACAGAATCTGGCGATACGGTTTTTGATTCTTCTAAGCTTGATCGGGCAATCGGGAGTTTTGTCACACATAAATTTGCCGACTGGGTAAAGGAGTGAAAAGGTAGCGATTATGAAATCATTGGTTCTGGCAGGCAGTTGCCCGCAGATTGTATTGATCAACCAGCTGAAGGATAGAGGCATCTATACTATTCTTGCTGATAATAATACGGAAGCAGTAGCAAGGCCGTTTGCAGATGAATTTGTGAAAGTGGATATCCTTGACTGCAAGGCCGTAAAACAGGTTGCGATGGAAAAAGAAGTCGACTTTTTAATCACCGTCTGTGCAGATCAGGTTCTCCTCACGGTAGCTGAAGTATCGGAAGAACTGGGACTGCCCTGCTATATTGATTATGATACCGCATGCAAAATATCTGATAAGGGATATATGAAAGACATTTTCCGACAGCATAATATTCCGTCTTCCAGACACGCTTTTATGTCGGAAATTGACGAAGAGAAGTTGGCTGATATGCAGTTTCCGCTCGTGGTGAAGCCCGTGGATGCATACAGTTCAAAGGGGGTAAGAAAATGTTGCACTCGGGAGGAACTGGAAGTTTTTTTTGCTGAAGCGGCAGGTATCAGCAGATCAGGCGTCGTGATCGTGGAAGAGTATGTGGAAGGTGCTGAGCTGACGGTGGACTTCGAGGTTGTGGACGGAAGAGCTATGTTTTTGACTGCTTCCAATACGGAAAAGGTGAATTACAAAGATCGGTTTCTTGCTTTCAGGACAAGAAATCCGGCAGCGGTGTCACAGTCAACTATTGAACGTATCAAAGGAATCGGACAACAGATTGCAGATGCATTTCAACTTAAGAATACGCCGATGCTGATTCAACTCCTGACGGATGACAGGAAGGAATCAGTGCTGGAATTCAGCGCAAGAACCGGCGGCGGTGCAAAATACCTTCTCCTGAAGATGGCCACAGGGTTTGATCCCATTACGGCGGTGATCGATCTGACTCTTGGTAACAAGCCCGAGGTTCAAGATATCGTTTCGGAAAGCCAGTTCATCACTAACGAATTTTTATATGCTTCTGCTGGAACCTTTGATCATCTGGAAGGATTTGAAGAATTGAAACAGGAAGGTATCATTGCGGAATACTGGCAGTTTAAATGGAAGGGAGCAGAAATGGTCCGCGCTGCAACAAGCAGTGATAGGGTAGTAAGCATCACAATCAAGGCAGATACATTTGAGGAATTAGTTAGCCGGCATACTGAAGCAGCAAGAAGAATAAAAATTATCAGTTCAAATGGAGAAGATATTATGAGGCATGATCTGATGACAGACATCAGGCCATTGGACATACACTGATCATGCTGGAGGAGCTATGTTTATAGTTCACGAGCGGATTAAAAAAGGAATCTATGCCAATCGAGTTTTTTGTATCTGGCAATCATATTTGTTGTAGCGATTATCGGATTATCGGTTTAGAAACGGTTGCTTAATGAATGTATTTTTTATCATTAATCATAGAAACTCGTTCCTGGTTAGGCGAATGGGGCTTCAGCTGGAAAGAAATGAATGATTCTAGCCTACGCGATAACGCTGTGCATATGCGGATTCTTCATGGTGTACCCTTCCGTATTGTGCCTGCGTGTATACAGGCATCGGTATTTCGGAAGCTGAAAATGGAACCGACTCTTAAGAAGTGTATTGTATGGATTTGAACTTTGTTATCTGCCGTCGATAATTGAAAAAATGGGTCGGTTGCCTCTAACTGGTCGTATTTCATAGAGGAGAGCTCCCAGGATGAGAGAAAAAGCGTATCTGCTTTTAGAATTGTTATATGGGATTATTATGTCGATTGCGTTTTCGGAGGCTTACTTCCTCTGGTACCTTTCCCGTTGTCGATCATCATCGGTGAGGGGGAGGTCATACTGGGAGAGACCATCATTGGTTGGGGTTATGAAAAATACTATCCGTGGGGCATTGTACTAGTTTCCGTCGTAGTTCTGATTGGACTAGCGACATTGTATGTCAGCGGACAGGAAGGCTTGTCCGCAAAGAGTTTTGGCATGAAGTAGGACGGGACTAATCATAACTAAAAAGAGGAGGTAGCCGAAATGGGTCTTACAGCAGAACTTTGTGCAGATCTTTTCAGTATCACGGCTCTGACAGAGAAGGATAGAAATCAACTGCAGACATTAATAATAGATTTTTTTGCTGCAGCATATGCCGGATACAGACAGAATAGACCTTTTAATATACCGGTGGAAAAAGTCGTTCTTTCACAGCATGGTTCGGAAGAAAGCTACGTTTTTTTTCAGGAAACAAAGTATCCTGTAAGGATTGCGGCTTTTATGAATTCGGTTTACGGTCATGGAGCGGAGTTGGATGACGGAAATAAAAAAGCCGCAGGTCATGCAGGGGTTCATTTGATCCCGGCGGTATTTGCTCTTGCCGAAAAACTGGAAAGAAGCAATGAAGACGTGCTATTGGCTCTGGCTACAGGATATGAAGCATATATACGAATTTCTTCGGCAGCACAGCCAGGTCTCGTTGCGAGAGGATTTCATTCTACTGGGATGGCCGGAACGTTAGCTTGTGCAGCTGCATGTGCCCGCCTCTATCACTTAGACGCAAAAGGAATAGAAGATGCGATAGCACTGGCAACCACAATGACAGGAGGACTTCTTTCCTACGGGGATTCACGTCCGGCCATCAAGCCGTTGAATCCAGGAAAGGCGGCTGAGAATGGAGTATTTGCAGCGATGTTGGCGAAGGAAGGTGTGCAGGGACCGACAGAGTCTTTGGAAGGACAGAATGGTTGGTTTCATGCGGTTACAGATGAAGTTCATGAAGAGTTCTTGAAAGGTTCCGATCATCTTCTCCTTCATGATTGTTACTTCAAGCTCTATCCATCCTGTCGCCACACGCATTGCGGAATTGATGCGGCTGTGGCATTACATGGGCGGGTGAATGTCGATGAGATACAAGAGGTTCGTGTCTACATTTATCCGAGTGCAATAAAACTTGCTGGTATCAAGATCCCGAAAAATCAGGACGAAACGAAATTCTCAATACAGTATACGTTAGCATGTGCTTTGCTAAATGGTTCCTACGGCATTGTAGACATGGATCCGCCGCGGCTTACGCCCAATGTGTTGGATCTAATAGAAAGGACAAAACTTATATCAGATTCTTCAATGGAAGATCGTACTAAAGGAATTCGAGGAACAAGAGTTGAGGTAATACTTAAAGATGGGAGCCATGAAGAGGAAACTGTTCTGCTTCCAAGAGGAGATCCGGAAAAACCGCTGACAAGAGAAGATATTATCGACAAACTCAGAGTTTGCGCTCAGGGGCAGGCGGATGAGGAAACCCTTATGAAACTGGTACAATCAATAGAGAAGATAGACGGAACAGGTGTGTTTGAGAATCCAATAAAAGTAATAGGAGCAATGCAATGAGTAAACCTGTAAACCTTATTCTCGGCACAATGACCTTTGGTGAGTCCGTGTTCAGGCCGGATGTGGATGCCTTTATTAACGCATTTCTCGATGCCGGTTATGATGAGTTGGATACAGCCTATGTCTACAATGAGGGAAACTGTGAGAGATTTCTTGGTGAGGTGCTGCCTTCTTTGGAACGTTCCTTTAAGATTGCCACGAAAGTAAATCCCAGAATAAGTGGGAAGCTTGATGCAGAAGCAGCATATAGGCAGGTAGGTGAATCTCTGGAGCGGATGAAGCTAGAAGCTGTGGATACTGTTTTTCTTCATTTCCCCGACCCTGCAACGCCCGTGGAATCAGTTCTCTCCGCAATGGCAGATCTGCACGATCGGGGAAAGTTTAGAGAACTTGGCCTTTCTAACTTCCCGGCATGGATGGTAGCAGATGTATGGAACATCTGTAAAGCCCGTGGATGGGTCCTTCCGACTGTTTACGAGGGCGTTTACAACCCCCTGACAAGAGGAGCGGAACAGGAGCTAAACGATTGCCTGAATTACTATGGGCTCCGCTTCTACGCCTACAATCCAACTATGGGTGGTTTACTTACAGGAAAGTATAAAAGCGTGGATGAGACACCGACCGATGGCCGTTTCACTCATCGTCCCGGATATCAGGGAAGGTACTGGAAGAAGGGCAACTTTGATGCATTAGATGTCATTAGAGAAGTACTTGAACCTCACAGCATCAGCATGATTGAAGCTACATATCGTTGGTTGGCATATCACTCAATGCTGGATGAAAAGCGTGGTGACGCCATCCTTATTGGTGCTTCAAAACTTAATCATTTGATCGAGAATATGAACGCTGTGAAGGCCGGGCCGCTTCCAGAAGATGTCGTTGAGGCATTTGACCAGGCGTGGGCAATCTGCCGCGGAGTCAGCCGCGAGTATTTTACTCTGTATAAGGGCAAAGGAAGCGTGGGAGGAGAGAGCAAGTAGATGTTAGATCAGAAAAAGGTTTTTGAATGTTTAGCTCGACATGGTGTGACCTATTTCACTGGAGTACCGGACAGTTATCTGAACGGCTTCTGTAATTATGCTCTGGCCAATTGTGATGATCGTAACGTTATCACAGCAAATGAGGGAAATGCTGTGGCACTGGCTGCCGGTCACTACCTGGCAACGAAAGAGATCCCGTTAGTATATATGCAGAATAGTGGCGAGGGGAATACAATCAATCCTTTGGCAAGCCTGGTGGATAAGGATGTCTATGCTATTCCCATGATTCTTCTCATCGGCTGGCGCGGACAGGGCAATACAGAACCGAATCATCCGCAGCACAAGCTGCAAGGAGAAATAACAACGGGGCTTCTCGACCTGATGCATATTCCCTATACAGTTTTATCCGATTCCGATGAGGAGTTTGCAAAGGCTGCAGAGAAGGCAGTAAGTTATTGCACCGAAACACGCGGTGTGTATGCATTTATTGCTCCGAAAGGCGTTATGGCCGATCCGGATAAGCCAAACAACGTGGACGATAGCTATCCCATGAGCCGTGAGGAAGCCATTGAAGTTATCCTTGACCACATGCCCGAGGACACGATTTACAGTGCGACGACCGGCAGAGCAACAAGAGAGCTATTCTTCCTCCGGGAGAAGAGAGGTGAGATGAAAGCTCATGACTTCCTGAACGTGGGATCTATGGGGCATGCGTCTTCTGTGGCTCTTGGTATAGCGTTGGAAACAGATCGTCAGGTGGTCGTTCTTGATGGTGACTCGGCTGCAATCATGCATATGGGTGCCATGACAATGGTCTCAAAGGTGTGTGCCCCGAATTTCCTTCATGTTGTGCTTAATAACGGCGCTCATGAATCCGTAGGCGGGCAGCCCTCTGCCGGACATCTTCTTGATTGGACGAGCATTGCTTCAGCATGTGGCTATGCGACGGTAGGGAAGGCTGTAGAGACGGAAGAGGAATTGGTTGAAGCAATAGAAAAGCTCAGAAAGTTGGATAAAGCCGGTTTTATTGATTGCCGTATCCATAAAGGCTTAGCGTCAAAGCTTCCTCCGATTATTTTCGATCATAGAGTTGCTATTGATGCATTGATTGACGATTTGAACAGGTGAAGGAAGGCCTCTCCTGAACAAATAAAACCACATCAGAAGAAAGATGTTGGATTAAAATTGAGACCGGTATAGGCGGAGAAAGGACTTTATATGAACAGCATGGAAAAAACAAGAGAATTTCTGAAGTCAATCGGACTTCCGGGAGGGGACGCCTATGATTTGCCCACTTCGGAAAAGAGGTTTGCAGATGGCGGACAATATCGATTTGAAGTTCCTGGTATTCAGGGACCGAAGGTAATGAAGGCGTTGCTTGAGGCAATGGATAGCTATGGTTTATATCTGCACCGTGTGACACAGACACAGGGCATCATGCGTCTGACAGATGACGAAATCGGTAAGATGGTGGAGCTTGCCAATAAATATGAAACGGACCTGATTCTTGCCATTGGTCCCCGCGCAACGACGGATACCTCTGCATCCGTGCATACAGAGGAAGGTGTTCGTATGGGCTATCGACTTCGCGGTCAGGAACAGATTGTCAGAGCAATCGAAGATGTTAAGAGAGCAGTAAGACTTGGTTGCCGTGGCTTCCTCGTCTATGATGAAGGCTGCCTGTGGGTTCTGAATGAAATGCGGAAAGCAGGAGAAATTCCTGCAGACTGCCACTTTAAGATTTCCGCTCATGCCGGTCACGGCAACCCCTGCTCTGCAAAGCTTTTGGAGATGATAGGCGCTGATTCTATTAATCCCGTCAGAGATATTCAGCTTCAGATGCTGGCATCTATGCGCCAGGCAGTTGACTGTGCTATTGATATCCACACTGAGAATCCCAAGTCCACAGGAGGATTTATCAGACATTACGAAGTCCCTGAAATGATTCGTATCGCTGCACCGATCTACCTGAAGACCGGAGGTTCAGTTGCACAGACTCATTCCTGGGACAGCACAGAGGACGATGCACGCAAGCGTGCAAAGCAGTGCAGCCTTGTAAAGCGTATGATCGATGAGTACTATCCCGAGGCAATCTGGAGTCCGAAGGGCTCACTGACGCAGAAAACAATCTGATATTTATTAATATAACTGGGAATGTATACCGGTTTTCACCGGAATCAGAGAGAATGGAATCAGAATGAATTTGCGCTGATTCCGGTGGAAAGCCAGTTGTAACATGCAGCTGGAAGAAAGGAAGAGACAGAATATGAGACACCATATGTATAACCCCGACTTTAAATTTGTTGTCGAGCCTGAGCACTTCAACAAGTATACTGATCGTGAGCTCCTTCAGTATTGTCTGGGTGCCACCATGTATATGCCTGGATATAAAGATTTTGCACCGAAGATTTTGGATAATTCCATACCTGGTCTCACCACTATGGTTCTTTGTTTTGAGGATGCCTGCCCGGAAGAGCGAGTTCCCGAAGCAATGGAAAATGTCCATCATTTACTTGCTACCGTGACAGAAGCTGTTGATAACGGCACTCTTGATGAAGACAAGGTGCCCCTGATTTTTGTACGCATTCGAAACCTTGAGCAGTTCAAAGCATTTGGAAGTAAGCTCACGAAACAGGAAGTACGTTCCCTTTGTGGTGTTAATTTTCCAAAATTCAATGCCGAGAACGGCTACGAATACTATGCTTATCTGAAAGACCTAAACGATAAGTTTGGTGAAATTCTGTACGGCATGCCGATTATCGAAGATCCGGAAGTGGCTTATAAGGAGAGCAGAATCCAGGAACTGATTGGTATTAAGAAGATTCTTGATAAATATCACGACCTTGTCCTGCAGGTTCGTGTTGGCGGAACAGATTTCTCCAGTGTTTTCGGTGTACGCCGTGGTGTTGATTATTCTTTATACGATATAATGACTGTCCGCGAGTGCCTGAGTGATATCATCAATGTCTGCGGGAGAAACAATGATTACGTCATTTCCGGCCCGGTATGGGAGTATTTCCGCGCGCCCAAGGAGTTGATGTTTGAGGAACTCCAGCATTATGGAATTGAGGATTATCTGATGCGCCGCCAGCCTCTTGTTAACGGCGAAATTGATGGCCTGCTGAGAGAGGTTCTTCTAGATAAAGCTAATGGGTTTGTAGGCCGCACTGTTATCCATCCCACCCACGTGAAATTTGTCAATGCGTTAATGGCTGTTACAAAAGAGGAATACGACGATGCCTGCCAGATCCTCGGGACAGGCGGTGGTGTCATCAAGGGCTCAGGTGGTAACAAAATGAACGAGATCAAGCCTCATACCAACTGGGCAAAAAAGGTTTATAACAGAGCCAGAGCATATGGTGTCATTAAGAACGAGAGTGGATTCGTAAAGCTTTTTGCTGTAAACGATTAAAAAAGATTTATCCGGTTCCGTTATTTCCATGCAACGTTGTACCTGTTATTTTAAGGAGAAGCTGTAAAAGAAATGGTCATGATGCGTGGAAAGACGGCAGGATGATGAATGAAGATGAGGTAGTGAGATGATAGAGTTAACCACACCGATATCGGAAGAGGATGCGGCAAGATTGCAGGTTGGAGATACCGTTGAGATCAGCGGATATATTCTTTGCGGCCGTGACGCTGTTCTTCCAAAGGTATTGCAAATGATCGAGGATGGAACGGTTGGGGAGCTCGGCGTGGATCTTCATGGCCAGGTAATTTTTCACACGGCAGTCAGTCCTGCCGGAGTAGGGCCGACCAGTTCCAATAAATTGGAGATCGAAAGTAGTATCTCTCCGCTGTCTGCAGCGGGCATAAAGCTTCATCTGGGAAAAGGGCAGCTGCATCAGGAGACAATCGAAGCATTGGAAAAATACAATGCAGTTTATGCGGTGATACCTCCAGTCACAGCCTTGCTCGGAGCAAAAACAACAGAACAAAAGGTACTTGCCTTCCCGGAACTCGGTATGGAAGCATTGCATCTGATCAAGGTAGACAAATATCCGGCCATTATCGGCGCAGCACACGGGAGGAGCATCTATGACTAAGACCTATGAAGAAATCGTTGCTCTTGTGCGGGATACATTGGTAGACGCCGGAAGCACATTCCGAGAAGACAAGAAAGAAGCTTATAGGAGAGCAATAAGTACAGAACGAAATGAGCAGGCAAAGTGGGTCTTGGAACAAGTCCTGGCTAATGCGGAAGCGGCAGAAAAGAACAAATCGCCCCTCTGCGATGATTCAGGAATCCCGCACCTTGTTCTTGAAGTTGGTGACGACTGCGCTGTAACCGGTAGGATGCTGGATGCTATCAAAGAAGGTGTAGCAGAAGGGCTTCGCAAGCTCCCCGGAAGGCCTATGGGCATTATGGGGGATGACAGCCACAGAATTGACCAGAGTGGAGGCTTGAATCCTGATTCGGCTGGTGTAGAGCCAGCTCCCATATTGTTGCGGCGCTGCAAGGAAAACGTGATTCGGCTGCACATTTTGATGTTCGGCGGCGGCCCGGCAATCCGGGCGAAGACCTATAGAGTATTCCATAAACACAATACGCAAGTTGTTCTGGATGAGATCGTAAGCTGGGCAAAAGAAGGCGTCGCACAGCTTGGATGTTCTCCCTGTACGCTGGCTGTTGGCGTGGGAAGATCACACTTTGAGGCTACAAGCATGATGCTTCAGGCACAAGTGGATGGAAGATATGATGTTCAGTCCGATATGGAAGCAGAGATTACACGGAGAGTTAACGAAGCGAACATTGGACCGCTGGGGCTGAAAGGCGATACAAGCGTGATCGCCACGTTCATGAAGGTTGGCCCACAGAGAGCTTCGGGAGTGAGAATAGTATGTGTCAGACCGACATGTTGCTTTGAACCAAGGATTGCTACGGTGGAGTTGTAAGAAATCATAATCCCTGGACCACAAAACACGGCTCTGAGGAGACCAATACTACTATGTAGCAGGTGATATACGATACGAATAGAATGCGATGAGGGAAAGGCCATATCCCAGAATAATCCATTTATGAAGTTCGTGAGTAAGGGTCTGGCGTAAATAGGAGAAGGACGTACAGATGAATTACAACAGGATGATATGTGATGATGTGGTCGTCGAGAAGGCGAGGGCAGGATTATCATTGTGGGGCTGGCTGAGGGAGATTGTACATCAAGTTAACAGCACACCTGTGTAGAGACGAAGTAAGTAATATGAATGAAAAAGAACAGCTTGAGAAAATAATCTCCGAATACAATACTGTTGCAGCACATTACAAAGAATATTCAATTGCTTCTCGCGGTGCTATAAGGCCTGGTGGACAGAGAGCTCATGTATATGATAAATCATACAGTAATACAAAGGAGTTTATTGCCTGGACCAGTCGTATAAAAGCATTTCTTTGGCGTTCTTCTGCCTCAGAAACAGATGAGGTCGGAGAGATACTTGATTATCTTAGAACGTTCAAGGGATTTGCTGAAGAGGAAAAGCTGAAGAAACTACTTGCTATGTTAGAAGCACTGTATGAGAACTGGGATATTCTTTCACAGGATACTTCCAAGATACGGAGGCGGGAACTATTGATAATTCCAAAGTTCGAATTCAAATGTATTAGCGGAGAAGGTGATGCAAAAACCTTCACTTTAAAAAATGTCTCTTCAGTTTATGTGTCAGAGATTCGCACCGAGGCTTTTGAATTGCTATATCTTGATGGGAATAAACAGAGTATATACCTCTATGATATGGATATTCCTACATCTTTGGGACCAGGTCAATCGGAAGAGTTTACATACAGACATCCCTATTTTATTCACCGCGAACATTTATCAAAAGAGTTTCGGATTGTTTTCACAATAACTAATGAGCATTCCAATAAATTCCGTTGTGTAGCCATAAAGAATGTGGATAATCCACATGACAAACGATATATGCTGGGAGATTGGATTACACACACGGAATGCTTAAACATACCAAAGGTAAACATGGGAGAAGGGAGAACAGTAGTGTATAATAATGTCAGTATTAGTGGAAATGCACAGAATGTTCAGATTCAACAGGGGAGTGATAACTCTACCCAAAGTCAAAACCAAAGAACAGATTTTGATTTCGATGCAGCACAGAAAGTGATAGACGAAATACTAAAGTATCAGCCTATGTTTGCAGGAGAATTCGGGGATAAGAGCCAGGATATTATAGATGCAATTGATGAGGCGAAAGCTGCTATCATTGCTAGGGATCAAGGTTGGCTTAAAAATGCATGGAACTGGATAAAAAATGCGACGGCTAGTGCAGCAGGAGGTATATTAGCTAATGGTATTTCTGCTCTTTTGAATCAGGTAAATATCTTATGAGTATAGTGATCGACTTACAACATGAAGCATTATCAAAAGAAGATAATCTGCTTCACCTTTTAAGGAAGGCGTATTTGGTTGCTCGTAAGTTAAAACTTAAAGAATTTGAAATCTGGGCTAATCATGAAATGAATGGGTATACTATTGACGATGTAGTTCCACGTTATCGTGTATATCATGGTGAGATAAGGGCGTATAATCCTTATCATGGATGGATACCAGTTGTTTTTGAAAAGAGTTCCGCCTTAACTCAACATGAGGCGCGTGAGCCTATTTCGAGTTTGATAGATGTTTATAATCAAAGTGAAGGAAGATCTGCTCGAGTGCTTTTTCCAGATGATTTGAATACTCTTCTTTCCAAAAGCGCTCCATTTCCAACTAAGTATTGCCTTGAAATATCTTCTAACATGTTGTTCTCTACGTTTGAAAGTATTAGAAATACTATTCTTGATTGGGCTATCACATTAGAAGAAAACAATATTATGGGAGAGGGGCTTTCGTTTACACAGGATGAGATAGAAATTGCTGCTAAAAAGTCAGGGTCAATAACTAATTATATCAGCAATTTCTATGGCGATGTAAATAACAGTCAACTACAACAGGGAACGACTGGTTCACAACAAAATCAAGATTTTTAACTATACTATTCTGCCTCGGATTTACACCATGTCTTTATAACAGAGTTTGCAGCGAGTTGTAGTCACACAAAAAGACAGCACACCATGAAACAATCCCAAACCCAAAAAGCCTACATATATCTGAAAAAGATAACGACGGCACTCCGCTCGATCTGATGACATGTAGACATGAAAACAAGAACTTGAAAATTGCTCCGAGCGCAAGGTGTCAACACATCATGGTCGTGATTTTTTCGTCTTCCTCTTCATTACCAAATACCATATATGACACTGATTGATTCAATTCAATGAAGTAGCTAGACTAAGAGTTTGTTGAAACAATAACTGGGGTGGTCACGACCTTCAGTAGCACGAGAGGCTATAGTTGCAATATTGATGTGGCAGTGGCTAACTCGTTGCAATTAATGTAGTGATCACTGATGCGACAGAGATAAGGCTTATAAAAGCACGGCATCCGAGTGCCATGGAAATCAAGGGATGGGGCAATGTATTAGGAAGGAGGCAGCCCATGACTGATAATCTCCATCTAAAACGTGGGCTGATTACGCAGTCACTAAGTCCGGTGTTCATCTTGCTGATTATCAGGCACTTACATTTGGACTATCCGTATTTGATTGGTCGATTCCTTTCTTGTGTAGATGCCGGTTTAAGTTTAAGAGAAACAATTATGAAGGCGCTGATGCATCCTCGTTTCGGTGAGCTTCTTGTTGTTGTTGGAGGGAGTATCTTGGTTATAGCCTCTGCAATTTCTATACCTGCTTTCGAGGCAACACAAGAAGCAGGCTTTGAGAGCCGTGGAGAGAGGGCCATTGCTATCGGAGAGCAGAAGGACGCCGCGGCATCGTTCCTGATGACATTCGTCTTGCCACTACTGATTGATGAACTCGGATCACCACAATACTGGTTTTCGTATATATTAGTGATTCTTGTTGTTTATGTAGTTCTCTACCAGTCTAACCTTTACTATCAAAGTCCTGTCCTGGCGCTCCTTGGCTATAGGGTTTTTAAATTTAAAGTTTTGAACCCGCTCGATGGTTTTGAAGAGAACAGAGAGTATATAGGTATTACAAAGAAAAGTATGATAACTGAAGAGGCCGCAATCATGTGGAAACACATAGCAGATGATGTTTTTCTGGTCTATAATGAAGGGGACAGAAGAAGTTGAGAATGGACAAGACAGAAATCGTTAGCAAGCTGAAGCCGCTCATCGAAAAACCAGATGCTTCTGGATTTGAGGTTTTTTTGGTGACGAGAACTGAGCCAAGACTGAAGAGGTTAAAACTGTCCATTGATGACCTGCAACTAAACTTGAAAAGGGATATAACATCAGTAATTCAGGAACGATTTCTTACTGAAGATGTGATATACACTGATGTTGATAGCATAGCGGATAACCAGGTGAAGTTCTACATAATCGAGCAGAATGATGAATACAAGCCGTTTAATGTGGGTACATGGGAAAGAGAAGAATTCATGGAAGAACAACTTAATGAGTTTATGGGATTTTTCTTTCATTTTCGCTACGATAGGCAAGATGTTTGGTGCTATCAGAACAGAAGGAGCACCACGGTCACAAATCGTAAGAAATCGAGCTTGCTTGCAAGATTAAAGCACTATGATGGTGGTTGGGTTTTTGAAGAACAAAATGAGAAGATTGTCAATTTTGCACATGCTATAGATATTCTTGTATTGGATGGAAACATTATCACCAGTGATGTAGGGCTGTTGGAGAGATCCTTCGATTTTCAAGCTTTCATTCACCAGAAAGCAAAGGAAGCAGCAAAAAAAGTGGCCGCGACAGGGCTCTTTAGCGGTATGGACAAGTTAAATGAATATCTATCGTCTGAGGCTAAAAGCCACAAAACCTATAGGAAAAAGATGCTGAAGACGCTGGACTCGCCGGTATTAGAGATGACACCGGATGCGCTGATTGAGAAAGTCACAACACTGCCACGGTGGAAAGGACGATTCAAAGAGCCTGTTGATGGAAAGATTCCGATCGATAGCGTAAAAGAAGTCGAAGCCTTGATTGATTTACTTTCCGAGAGATTTACTATATCACCAGTAACTGGCCAAGAATATGATACGGAAGTGAAAAAGAAAGCAGAAAAAATCGTACCGGAAGAGTCTGGTAAGCTGTAATCAACGGGGTATATAATATCTCTGCATAGAAGTGAATTGAAGCATATCCTTTGCAAAATATTACAGAAATTTCTCGCATGTCTTTAAGGATGCGAATATTGTTTATATTCCGAAAGATACAATCCGAAACACTGGGTACTATTGCGCAGGAGCACAAAGATATGAACTTTATAGACTTTTTTGATTATCAGAACAAACCCATTATGAAATCGGTGTTGATGATTCTGACTGTGGTAAACGCAATCGTACTCGCCTTCCTGATCTTTTTTGCAAAGCAGCCCGAGTCGGCGAATGCGGAAGCCCTTGCTGCCGCAAACACCTATGAGCAGGAGAAATACGAGATTCCCGACAACCTGCCGGACAAAGGCCCGCTCCTCGAACTTACTGACGAGAAGGTGCGCCTCAAAGTCGGCGACGAGTTCGACTACAGGAAATATATCGAGACTGCTCTGGACAGAAACGGCAAGGACATGACCTACCACGTCCGCCTCTCCGGCGACCTGAATATGAAAAAGGACGGCCGCTATACCGTCACCTACAGCCTGAAAAGTGAGATTGACGGCGAAACCGCCACCAAGGATCTCAAGGTGAGAGTGAAGGAGCAGGAGGAGTAAGAAACAGAGCACAGGGGCGCGTGTTGATAGACGTAATATTGACATGCGCCTGTTTTAAATCTTTAGAATCCATATATATGATGATATGCCTATTTCCGGCTCTGGATATGGTTATCATAATTATCGCCCTGTGATTCCAATTGGAACCACAGGAGCGTATGTGTATAATAGGGAATAACGTATCTGATAAATGAATGCGAGCAAGCGTTAAATAATCGTTTGGATGGAAGATATCGTGGAGCTGAAAAAACCATCGTTTGACTAGCTAGTAAGCGTCAGCAATCTGTTCGATGCTTTAAGAAGAACTGAGATCATGAAAACAATATAGGCGATTACTGATGATGCTATAGGATAATGGCTTTTTAATGTGGAGGATTGGATGACTGAAAAATGGTATTGCGATTGGAACTGTTTTGAAAAAAATGAAGGCGATTATTCAAAAAAATTTGAAGCTCTTGAATGAATTTCTCTTTTGTTGAAAAAGATCCCTGATCAGACTAGGGCACAAGTGCTGGTTCCAATCAGGGATTCTATGCTTGAGTCGTAAAATCACTGGAAGTTAAGGAGAAATTGCGGACGCCGTAAAAATTTTAGGAAAAAGACCGGATATGGCCATCTGATTTATGGTATAATGCTTCGTGAAAATAATGCGGATGCCGCAAAAAAATCACGGAGGTTGTCCTATGCAGTATGCGAGAAAACAATATATGGATCAGTTGATCAAGAAAAAGGACAATGGTCGGGTCAAAGTGATAACCGGCCTTCGTCGGAGTGGCAAATCCTACCTTCTGTTTAACCTTTTCCATCAGTATCTTTTGGACACCGGTATTGGGGATGATCAGATTGTTGAACTCGCTCTGGACGAGATCGATAATGCAAAATACCGTAACCCCTTTGAACTGAATAAAGCTGTGAAGGAGCGGGTTCTTGATAAGCAAAAGCGCTACTATGTGTTTATCGACGAAATTCAGTTTGTCACTGAGATTCAGAATCCGTATGTAGATGACCCGAATGAAAAACTGACCTTTATCGATGTTGTGCTGGGTCTGATGAAGTTCCCAAATCTAGATATCTATGTCACTGGCAGCAACTCAAAAATGCTGTCTTCGGATGTGCTGACACAGTTCCGTGACCGCGGAGATGAGATTCGTGTGAATCCGCTTTCTTTTGCAGAAGTTTATGAGAACTACGAAGGAGACAAGCGCGGTGTCTGGCGTGATTATTATACTTATGGAGGCATGCCACTTGTCTGGACAATGGAATCTCATGAGGAAAGAAGCCGTTATCTGAGAGACCTGTTCAACCGCACTTACATTAAGGATGTGTTGGAGCGACATCAGATTAAGAACGAAGAAGAGGTCCTGGAAAAACTACTTAATGTTTTAGCGTCAGCAATTGGATCATTAACCAACCCAAGCAGACTTTCAAATACATTTGAAAGTGAAAGTCATATACGAATCGCTCCTGATACAATCAATACGTATATTGGATACTTTCTGGAAGCTTTCCTGATTCAGAAAGCGGAGCGATATGACGTGAAGGGCAGGAAATATATTAAGACTCCCATCAAGTACTATTATTCCGATCCGGGCCTTCGCAATGCTCGCCTTGGTTTCCGACAATTGGAAGAGACCCATTTGATGGAAAATGTCCTCTTTAATGATCTGATACGTAGAGGCTTCGATGTAGATGTAGGGGTTGTTGAACAGAATGTAAGAGAGGCTTCCGGGAAAAAGGTCCGAAAGCAGCTGGAGGTTGATTTCGTTGTAAACAAAGGTGAAAAACGTTATTATATTCAGTCTGCGTTATCTGTCGAAGATCCGGATAAAAAGGAACAGGAGATTGCTTCGCTGATAAGGATACCGGATTCTTTTAGGAAGATTGTTGTTGTGAAGGATTATATAAAGCCCTGGCAGGACGAGAACGGAATTCAGTATATTGGAATAGAGGATTTCCTGCTGGACGAAAGCTTTATATTATAGTCATACTGTTACCTGAAAAATCTGCGAATACCGCAAAAATATCAGATAGAAATGAATCAGGCGGGAGGCCTCCGCATGCAGATCATCTACGATGAGCCTGTGTGTTTTTCCAGCCGCATGGCACATTACGGTAGTTTTGAGAACTGCAAAAATTATATCGTCATGGCAGGAAAGAAGGCGGCGGACCTTGATGAGCGCTGCGGATATTACGGCGAACTGCTTGTGCTGAAGGCCCAGGAGCTGGGACTGAATACCTGCTGGGCGGCGCTCACGCATGGCAAGAGCAAGGCTGTGATCGGAGCTGATGAAAAGGAAGTGATCGTTATCGCGCTCGGTTACGGAAAGACGCAGGGGATTGAGCACAAGAGTAAGAAGCTTTCTGACGTCAGTAACATCAGTGCAGACTCTCCTGTATGGTTTAAGAGGGGAGTGAAGGCAGCAATCCTTGCTCCGACAGCAGTGAACCAGCAGAAGTTCCGATTTGAAAGAAAAGGAAATACCGTGACTGCCAAGGCCGGCAGAATCGGCCCCTGCCTGAAGATTGACCTTGGAATCGTCAAATGCCATTTTGAGATCGGGGCAGGGAAGGATAATTTTACCTGGGGGTAGTCAACAGTCAACGGGAAACTCTGAGTTTTCCGGATTCACAATACAGCTGCAATGTGATTGATCAATGAGTGAATTAGTATCTGTCATCATACCTGTCTATAACGTAAAGCCATACCTGGCCAGATGCCTTTCATCGATTGTCGGCCAGAGCTGCGGGAACCTGGAAATACTGGTGATCGATGACGGATCAACGGACGGTTCGTCGGAAATCTGCGACAGATTTGCTGCCGAAGATGACAGGATCAGGGTCTTTCACACAGAGAACCGCGGGCTGAGCGCCGCGAGGAACCTGGGCCTGGAGCATAGTAGGGGTGCCTGTATTGTCTTTGTGGATTCGGATGATTATGCCGGGCCGGATATGATCGGGCGCCTGCAGGAAGCGATTGTTTCTTCAGAAAGCGATATTTCTGTCTGCGGTTACGATGTCCAGGGGAAGGGGAGACTTTTAGACACACATGTGCCTGACCGTGAAGCGGTATATACGGTCGCACAATGGCTGGAGCTTTTCCCGGCATGTAATGAAGTGGGCATCGGACCCACGGTCTGGAACAAAATGTTCAGGGCGGAGGTGTTTGAAAAGATCCGGTTTCCGGAAGGGCATGCTTATGAGGATATATGGGTCTTTCCTCAGATTCTGAACCGGTGCCGGACAATCCATGTTCTGCCCGAGGTTTTGTATCATCATCAGATGAACCCGGAGAGTATTACCCACAAGCGGACCTATGAGAATTTTCTGGACAGCTTTAAGTCCAGGCGGGCAGTGGTTCGCTTTATAATAGAGAAGTATCCGGAACTGCGCGGGAAGGCGGATCAGTATATGCTGAAGACCTGCCTGACCCACTGGTACAAGCTGTTCCTGACAGATCTGGATAACAAGACCCGCAGACATCTTCAGAAAAAGCTCAGGGCAAGGGCGGAACATTTATATCGCCTCTGCGGACCTGCAGAGATGCCCTTTTTTCAAAGAGCGGCAGCTGATCTGATGCTCTATTGTCCCCTGGCGGCGAAATGTGTCTACAAGGGCCTTTGCTTCCGGAACCGGTGCAGGGGGTTTTGAGGGACATCCGGGTGTGTTTTGTGTTGCGCCTGCTGCAGGATATAAGTAAGAGGTTTGGAAATGCACACAGACATGAGGGACAGGACATGGATAAAAATCTAAATTTGTTTATCTGAAGTGAAAAAATGAGTATACAACCACATACAAACTCATTTTGCGGCGCGTGTCTCAGGGCTGATCATAAGCCCGGCAGGCACGCGCTGGATTTATACTATAGAATTCATAAAAATGACAATAACAATATATGGAAATATAAACTTTAATGCCTCTTGTACCATGCTGTTAGAGAAACAACCGTCAAGCACAAGTATTAATAAGGCGAAGCGACATAACAACTAACTTTATATGGAAGTTAAACCTTCCTGTGCTACTATATTATCACCTTACAATAACCTTTTGCGATGAAAGAACATACTTTCAATTCATTTAAGAACAGGAATCTGAAGACCCGCGGACTGCACCCGCGCAAAAGGCAGGAATCTGAATCAGGATCAGGCTGAAGTTGAAGCAGGAAGCAGTACCGGAGCAATTGGAGGTGATAGTATGAAGATGAGTTTTTGTGTGAAAAGGCTGGTTGGTCTGTTGGCTTCTCTGGCTATTACTGCAGGGATTTTCTCAGCACCGGGTCTGTCTGCACCAATCTATGCAGAGGAGACATCGGAAAGGAATTCCAAAACGGTAAAAGTGACGGTGACTGCAACGCCGGCAGACGGCGGGGAAGATGTGCCTGTCAGCGGAGCCCGGGTGAGCGTTTATCGGGGAGACGGCAGGGTAGGAGAGACAGTAAACTTTGTTGATTCTTTTGAAACAGGAGAGGACGGGATTGCAGAGTGTGTGATCCCAATCCCTGAAGAGTACAGGGATGATGAAAAGAAAGTGAACGAGTATCTGTCGACGCTGACATTCTCCGCCAAAAAGAAGGTGGCCAACAGCGACGGAATGGAATTTATGGATTCAGAGGTCCGGAACTACCGTGACCGCCTGTTCCGGGTCTACAGGGATGGCGCAGACAACCGAATCCAGGTGGAACTGCATTCGGAAAACCTGGATTCTAACGGAAACTGGCTTGGGGCAAAGCTCCCTCTCGGAGATAAAAAAGACGTGGATCTGGCCTTCGTGATCGATACGACCGGTTCCATGTCTCCCTATATTCGTCAGGTAAAAAATAACATTGTGGCCTTTGCGCGTAGCCTGGAGGACCAGGGCAGGAACCTCAGGATGAGTGTGATTGAATTCAGGGATATAAAGGAGGACGGCGAAGGGTCTACAAAGCTGCATTATAATGCTTCCGGATCCCCCTGGTTTCTGAAAGTGGATGATCTGCAGGCGGAGCTGGACAGGCTGTCTGTCAACGGCGGCGGGGACGATGATGAGACCCCCATAGATGCTCTGGATATGCTGCTGCACCAGAGCGATATGAAGTGGAGGAGTTCCGCCAACAAATTTTCATTTGTGCTCACGGATGCAGGCTGTAAAACAGACAATTCGCACGGATACGGTTCCCTGAAGGACGTGGCAAACCAGCTCAAGGATTACGGCATTGTCACATCTGTGATCACGACTTCCGGGGCAAAGGGGCCCTATGAGGAACTGTATAAAACAGGCGGAGGCCAGTACACCGACATCAAGTCCGGTAATTTTTCGGACCAGATGCTTGCCCTGGCGGAGGGAATCATCGGACACACCAACGGAGACCTCACCCTTCACCTGCATGAGCCGCGGATCCTGGTGGATCTGTCTCTGTGCTATTACGCCTATGATGAAGACGAGAACGGGGAGGACTATTACAGAGCTGTCAAAAATCTGATGAACAATATTTCCCTGAATCTGGCCCAGGCGACGGACGGTCATGTGATGGTCAACAGGGGGTATATTTTCCGCACAAACATCCGGGAGAACTTCTATATCACACCCGGTGAGGACAGGAACTATGATTATGCCAATGCCCCGACTTCCGCGATGGCGGATATCAGGATCATCTCTGCTAAGGATGAAAAAAGTACTATTTCGATCAGGTCAAATGCACATGTGAGCGGATACTATTCCAACAGCCCTGTGGATCCGGCTACAGAAAATAAAAAGTGGCTGTTTGCCTTTAACTTCGACAATGTTGAGTCGGGGAAGAAAGAGTTTCCGAGGGTGCAATTAAGCAGTTACAATAATTCCTGGAATCATACATTTGATGAAAGCTATAGTGCTGAGGAGGACAAGTATTCCAAGGCGATCGTTCATGAACTGGGTCATTATTTATTGAGTCTTTTTGATGAGTACAATTATTTTTCCTGGAATGAAAAAAAGAATAAGTATGAGTGGCTTGATTGTAAAAGGCCGAAGGATGCGCCCTTCAGGGGCATGATGGAAGAAGTCCGCCAGGATCTGGAGATGTCGGATGCGGACGATTACAGATATATCACAGAAGCATCTGCAGAGGTACCGGATCAGAACAGAACTTCCCAATGGATGTACTATGGAAAATCCTGTGAGGATGCGCTTGTGGACCTGCTGACGACAGGGAAGATCACGTTCGGGACGGACAGCCGGGCTTCCACCGATACTAAGACGGAGGAACAATTTTTCACTTATACCAGTCCGTACAAGGCAGAGTACACGAAAAGGGACAGCAGAAGGCGGGCGGATTACGACTATGCCGCTCTGGTCATCAGGGATAAAGACGGCAACGTCGTAAAAGACAATATCGTGGACCTGACGGATCCGGCAAACTGGAAAGACCACAGCACGAAAACCACTGCTTCCGCAGGTATGCAGGCTTATAAAGAGATGGCCCTGGCGGCAGAGCCGGTGGCGGATATCACGGCATGGCCTTCCGGTGAAAATGTACGGATCGGGATCAGGCAGAAGAAGGGCAGTGACGTTTATCTGTATACCAGGACCTCTGCCGGAGATGTCGGATCGACGGTGACCCCGATCCCTGTCAATGACGGGCAGGCGGAAGTAAAACTTGCCCGCGGCAAAGAGTGCGAGCTCACGGTCGTGGCCAGAGACGGAGCCGGCTATGTCGGCAATACCTATACCCTGGAGCGGTCCTTTAACAGTCCGGAGGGATATGGGTTTATGTCCGGCGACATGACGGTCATGGGCTCTGTGATACCGGAAAAAGAGGATGAGTACACCTTCCTCAACATAGACCAGGCCTGCGAACAGGGAGAATACGTGTCTGTCAACCATGCGGTTCAGATCACGTCCGCCAACAAGGCACCTGCCAAAGGACAGCTTGTCTCCGCGGCTTCTGCCGAGAGCGATATCAACTTCGCATCTGTCACCTGGTTCAAATCTGATGGAAAAACATGGAAAGAGCTCCCCACGGAGCTTGCTTTTGAACAGGATCTGACCATGACGGCCGTCTGTGATTATGAGGGCGACGGCACCTATGTCCTCATGGCAAAGCCTGCGGCAAAGACTTCTCTGAAGGCCCCTGCCGACCTTGCCTTTACTGAGGATACAAGCCGCGACGGCTGTGGCGTCCTGTCCTTTACAGACGGCAATCCTGCCAGCAGGTATTATGACATTTATATCAGTGAGAAGCCTTTTACAGCCGGGAATCCCAAAGACGCAGTCAGGGAGAGGAGATATGCGGAAGGAACTTCCTGCAGGATCATCTTGCCTGAGTGTGACAGGGACTATTATATCGCGCTTGCGGCAGTGGCGGAGGACGGTGCTGTCTCAGATCTGAGCAAGGTGCTTGAGGTCCGCAGCGGCGCAGCTGACAGGGACGGGGACGGAATCCCGGACTGGTACTGTGACAAGTATTCCCTCTGGCCTTATGCGGGAGCGGAGAAGAACATAGCAGACAGTGATGAAGACAGGGACGGACTGACCAACCTGGCGGAATACCGGGAAGGCAGCAGCCCCATGAATCCCTTTGATCCCCACACCATCGTTTCTGCGGAGTCTGTGCAGATTGACTCCGGGGATCTGACCATGGATCCCGGAGACAAGGTGACCGTAAACGCTTCCGTAAAGCCTGCGGATGCGACAGACCAGACTGTCGAGTGGCAGGTCGAGGATGAAGCTGTCCTGAAGATCACTCCGGACGGTCTGCAGTGCCGCCTGGAGGCCTGTGCTGCCGGCGAGACCAAAGTGCATGTCATTACCAGAGACGGAGGCTTCACTGCCACGATCAATGTGGCTGTCGGCAGTAAAGAGACCACGCGGCCGGATGAAGGGGATGAAGAAGGCGAAGATGTCCCGGATGATCCTGAAGATCCTGAAGATACTGACGTGACGCTGGAAGGAATTCCGAATATCACAGATGAGATCCTCCTGATGAATGTGGAGGATGCGGCAGAGTATCTGGGACTGACACAAAAACAGGGAGTCTACGAAGACGGCTGGGACCATTATATTTTCTACCATTACCGCAAAGGAACAAAACTCTTCGACGGATCTTCCTACATTGAAAACTTTGAGGGATTCCAGGATGAAAGAGCCCTGTGGGATATCGTGGTCAGCGACAGGACCATCGCTTTTCAGGGACTTGCGGTCGGCATGACAGAGGCGGAGGCCGAAAGTGTCCTGCCTGATCAGGGCTGGACATATGATTCAGAGTATTCGGACCCCGACGATGACGAAGAGCTTCTCTGCTTCAGCAAAGATCTGCTCGAAGGGCAGGAAATATATGCGGACGTCACGGTAAAAGACAACAAAGTGACCTGCATAGAGTGTTATTGGGGAGCAGATTGAGGCTGCAGGCAATATTACAGACAATTTTATTATTTCATACGGTTCATACGGAATTTGCGGGACTGCGGAGATTGCCTGCCTGACGGGCGGAGACGGACATTTTCACCCCATCTGAATAATCTTCTTGATTTCCGCAGATCCGTTGGTGATGGCGATACTGCTGAAGGTGTTTCCCTGTTTTTCAATCAGTGACATTAATTCCCGCAATTCTCCGGCATACAGGCCGCTGCCCCTCAGAGCCCCCTTCAGCCCGATGTGGATGCCGGAGATCATGCAGATGTTGACATTGGTCAGCCTGACCCTCCGGACGCCGTCGAACAGCCCCATGATCATTGTGTGATTGGGGCTGTTCGCTTTTTCCACAGTTTCTGCAATGATTTTCCGGTGCTGTTTGTAGCACAGCAGTCCTGTATACCTGCCGCTGTCTGCAGCCTTATCATAGGAGGCCGTGATCAGAATATTGATGTCTTCACTCTCGCTGAGATATGTCTGCAGGTCAAAATCTTCTCTTCGGACCGTTCTGAATCTGCAGGAATCTGCATCTCCCTTTAATTGCGTCCCGGTCTCCGCAGGAGCATTGCGGGCAGATGTTGTCCTGCGCCCGGCATTCGGGGCAGATTCTGTTTCATACCCCGCATTTGAGACAGCTCCGGTTCTGCGCCCTGCATTGACAGGGGCTCCTGTCCTGCGCCCGGCATTCGAGGCGGCTCCTAATCTGTATTTTTTTACAAAGTCTTCGATCCGGGCACCTGTGCCCATATATCGAAGGAGGATCTCGGCGGCAGCTCTGCTGTCGCTGTCTGCCTGATGGTGGTTTAAGCGGATCCCGTAGTGGTCACAGAGGATGTTGAGCTTGTGCTGCATGCCGGGCAGCAGCCGGCGGCCGATCTGCACGGTACAGCAGTAATCGGCTGAAGGCTTCCAGCTGATCCCGTAATCCGTCAGGCATTTTTTCAATACACCGAGATCAAAAAGCGCGTTGTGAGCGACAAGGATCCCGCTTGAGAACATGGGCTCTATGGTCTTCCACAATTCCGGAAATGCAGGCGCTGAGGCAACGGTTCTCTCGTCAATTCCGGTGAGCATCGTATTGAAATTGTCAAAAAATGTCTCCGGATTCACATAGGAGAAAAAACTGCGCACGATCTTCCCGCCCTCAACTACTGAGATTCCGATCGCACTCATCCGGTTATTGTATCGGTTCGGCGTCTCCACATCGAAGACGATAAAACGTGTATCTGCCACTCTGCACTCCTTCAATGAATATGGTCGGGGGGCAACAATCCTCTGATTTCCAAAGCTTTGCCCATACCAGTATACGCCCGCAGTTACAGATCATCCAGTTCTTTTGCCGGTGCTTTCTTTCCGGCAAATCTCCGGCAAATCGATCAGACAAATCACTTCAAAACTGATTCCATCTGCCGGGGAAGGGTATATAATATCTATTCGATACTGCCGGCAGTTGCTGTTCAGGGAACTTTGCTGTAATATGAGAAAGAAGTTCCCGGTGCGGTCATGCCGCGGGCACAAACAGAGAATTAGGAGGATTATTAATGAATTATGCAGAAGAGTCTCTGAGACTGCACGGTGAGTGGAAGGGCAAGATCGAAGTGGTCTCCCGCGTTCCGGTCAAGGACAAGGAAGATCTGTCCCTGGCTTATACTCCCGGCGTGGCCCAGCCCTGCCTGGAGATTCAGAAGGATGTCAACAAGTCCTATGAGCTGACCAGAAGGCACAACATGTGCGCGGTCATTACAGACGGCTCCGCCGTTCTGGGCCTGGGCGATATCGGCCCCGAGGCCGGCATGCCTGTTATGGAGGGCAAATGTGTCCTCTTCAAGTCTTTCGGCGATGTGGATGCCTTCCCACTCTGCGTGAAGACCAAGGATGTCGATGAGTTTGTGCGCACAGTCGCCCTGATCTCAGGCTCCTTCGGCGGCATCAACCTGGAGGATATTGCAGCTCCCCGCTGCTTCGAGATCGAGAGAAAGCTCAAGGAGTGCACCGATATTCCGATTTTCCACGATGATCAGCACGGCACGGCGGTCATCACCCTGGCCGGCCTGACCAACGCTCTCAAGGTCGTCGGCAAGAAAAAAGAGGATGTCAAAGTCGTCACTTCCGGCGCTGGCGCGGCGGCGATCGCGATCGTCAAGCTCCTTCTTTCCGCGGGCTTCAAACATGTCACCATGTGCGACCGCAAGGGCGCAATCTATGAGGGGCGCGACGGCCTCAACTGGATCAAGGAAGAGATGGCGCTGGTCACAAATCTTGAGAAAAAAGCGGGCTCCCTGGCGGACATGCTGGTCGGCGCAGATGTCTTCATCGGTGTCTCCGCTCCCGGTACCGTCACCACCGAAATGGTGAAGACCATGAACAGGGACGCCATTGTCTTTGCCTGTGCCAATCCCACTCCTGAGATCTTCCCCGAGGATGCAAAGGCGGGCGGCGCAGCGGTCATTTCCACCGGCAGGAGCGATTTCCCCAACCAGATCAACAACGTTCTCGCATTCCCCGGTATTTTCCGCGGAACCTTCGATGTGCGCGCCAGCGATATCAATGAGGAGATGAAGATGGCAGCTGCCATGGCTCTGGCCAACCTGATCTCCGACGAAGAGCTCAACGCCGATTACATCATCCCCTACGCTTTTGACCCCAAGGTCGGCCCTGCTGTAGCAAAGGCAGTCGCACAGGCGGCCATCGACAGCGGCGTGGCGCGGATCTGACAATGATCGCGGACGGGTCCTGCATTCACCGGACCTGTCAGTGATGCTTTTTATAGCAGATCCGGATTTGATCAATATTTGATTAATTTTTGGTCTGCGTTTGAGAAAATATAAGATGCTGTTTTAAGAAAAGGAGGTTGCTGCCGCGTTATGAAGATCGGGTGTGTCAAAGAGATTAAAAATAATGAATTCAGAGTCGGCCTTACACCTGACAATGTGCGTGCCTATGTCTCCGCAGGCCATGAGGTCCTGATCGAGAAGGGCGCCGGCCTCGGTTCCGGTTTTACAGATGAAGAATATGTGGCAGCGGGTGCCTCCATGATCGATCTGGCCGCAGATGTGTGGAAAGACGTCGAGATGATGGTCAAGGTCAAGGAACCTCTGGAGGAGGAATACGGCCTCTTCCACGATGGTCTGATCCTCTACACATATCTGCACCTGGCGGCGGACAAGCCTCAGACGGACGCTCTGCTGGCCGGCAAGGTGAAAGCAGTCGCCTACGAGACCATGCAGGAAAAAGACGGCTCTCTCCCCTGCCTGGCGCCGATGAGCCAGATCGCCGGCCGTCTCTCCATCCAGGAGGGCGCCAAGTATCTCGAGAAGCGCTTTGGCGGTGAGGGTATTCTGCTCGCAGGTGTTCCCGGGACGCCCAAGGCAAACGTGGTCGTTCTGGGCGGCGGAACAGTCGGCATGAACGCCTGCAGGATCGCGGTCGGCATGGGCGCCAATGTGACTATCGTGGACGTCAATCTCAAGCGCCTGGAGGAACTGGACAACCTGTTCGGCTCCCACATCCAGACCCTGGTCTCCACAGACAGCAATATCGAGCGCGCCGTGAAGGACGCGGACCTCGTTATCGGCTCTGTCCTGATCCCCGGCGGCACGACACCCAAGCTTTTCAAGAAAAAATATCTGTCTGAGATGAAGGACGGCGCGGTCTTCGTAGACGTCGCCATCGACCAGGGCGGCTGCGGCGAGTCCAGCCATGTGACTACCCACGACGATCCCGTCTTCATCGAGGAAGGCGTAGTCCATTACTGCGTAGGTAACATGCCCGGCGCTGTTCCGCGCACCAGCACCATCGCCCTGACAAACGCCACCCTCCGCTACGGCCTGCAGATCGCGCAGGACGGCCTGGAAGAGGCCTGCAAAAAGAATGAATGCATCCGCCTGGGCGTGAACTGCTACGACGGAAAGATCACCAACCACAATGTCGCCGCTGCATTTGATTATGACTGCGCAGATCTGATGGCTATGATCTGAAAAAAAGAAAATACTCAGTGAATTGAAAAAGCGCCTGCGGGGAGACGGTCTGTTTTCCCTGCAGGCGCTCTTTCTGGATGATCGGGCAGGGATTCCCGGTGATTCAAGCTCTGAGGTCAATTGTCCTTTTTCTTTCTGTTATTCTTTATTTTTATTATTCTTCCCGTCCGGTATGTATGCGGTATTCG
>OCVV012835987.1_pt1 | contig 138518 bp, 105 predicted proteins | sample 1539721 | NCBI WGS metagenome assembly OCVV01 (sample SAMN02144230, study PRJEB22623) | gut metagenome | biome: sheep rumen | host: Ovis aries | place: New Zealand
GAAGTGCCTCGGGTGCTTCGGGTCCCTCATGTCTCCCTCCCGTCCCTCGCGCCCCTCTTCAGATTGTCCAATCTAGTGTAGCCAATCCAGAGCGCGACCTCCCCGGGCGCGACCTCCTCCCCGCCCACGAGCACGGGCGCGGCGGAGTCGTTCACGACCTCGAAGACCGCCCCGTCCACGGACGCCCCGCCCTGGGGCGCGTTCTCGCCGGTCTCGAGGTCCCTCTTCTCGACCCTCACCCCGCCGCGGGCGACGTCCTCGGCGAAGTCGGCCTCGTTGGAGACCTCAACGGCGACGTTGTCCTCGGACGACACCTTGAGCAGGAACTCCTCGCCCGAGGCGAGGTAGCCCTCCGGGGCCTTCCGCTCCGTCACGAGCAGGACGCCGAGCGGCACGCCCGGCACCTCGGCCCCGTCGGCCGCCGTCATGGAGGAGACCTCCGCGCGGCCGTCCTCGCCTGTGACCGCCACGGCGCTCATGTCGGGCTCCAGCCCCTCGAGGTCCCCCGGGCCGTCCACCGCGCCGGGGTCCACGGCGTAGTGCTCGACGAGGAGCTCCGCGCCGGCGAGCGAGGCGCCGCCCTGGGGCGAGCCCTCCCCGGTCTCCGAGTCGTGCTTGCGCACCCCCACCGACGCCGCCGCGAGCGGCGCCTCGGGGTCGGGGGTCACGAGGACCTCGCGGCTCTCGTCCCACGTCCCGCTCCCGAGCTCGACCGCGTACTCGTTCGGGTCGAGCGAGAAGCCCTCCGGGGCCTTGGTCTCGCGCACCGTGTAGGCGCCGCTGGGAAGGTCCCCCGTGGGGCCCGCCGCGCCCGCCTCGTCGGTGACGAGGGTCGCCACCTGCGCGCCGGCGTCGTCGCAGACCGCGTACTCCGCGCCGGCGAGGCTGTAGCTCGGGTTGCCCTCCGTGGCGGCGGGCAGCGCGGAGGACTTCTGGAGCCGGATGCGGCCCGCGTCCTCGAGGCCGCGGTACACGTCGAAGCTCGCGTAGACCTTGCCGTGGCCGCCGTTCACGCCCCAGACGTCGTCGAACGCCTGGTGGCAGGTGCCCATCCGCTCGTTCAGGGCGTGGTAGAGCGTGCGGTCCTCGCCGACGATCGCGGTGTGCACGGTCGACCCCGAGGCGTTGCAGAACACCACGACGTCGCCGGGCCGCACGGTGCCGGCGTCGAAGGCCGAGTCGAACCCCTGCGCCGAGTCGCCGTGGTACACCCAGCCGTCCGAGACGTACTCCCTGATGGCGTCGGTGCCGCAGTAGCCGGGCGATCCGCCGGGCCACTCGGTCCCGTAGACGTGGACCATCACCCAGCCGACGAACCCCGAGCAGTCCCACCCCGAGTCGTCCTTGCCGCCCCACACGTAGGGCGTCCCCAGGTACGACTCGATCTTGGGCTTCGCCTCCTCCCAGCTGACCTGCGAGACCGCGGGCACCTGCTCCGCCGCCTGCGCCCGGAGCGGCGAGACGAGCGTCTGCGCCAGCATCGCGAGGGCGAGCGCCGCCACAAGCGCCGCTCGTAGAGCCCGATCCGGGACGCCGATTTCCTTCTCAACCATTTCGCCCCCTATCTCGCCTGGGCGCCGCGCGCGGGCGGAGCCGTCCTGGAGGCGCCGGCGGCGGCGCGAGCGGCCTCGGCGCGGTCGCTCAGCCCGTCGGCCTCCCTCATCCGCTCGACGTACGCGCGCCTTGCGGCGATGAGGGCGTCCCCTTCACCTGCTCGGGCATGACCTTGACGACGTCCCGCTCGGGCCTGCCGTCCGCGCCGACGACGGGGTTGCCCTCCTCGTCGAGCACCGACTTTCTGAGCCAGAGCTCACGGTCCGCGATGAGGGGGATGTCCCTCCAGTGCTCCCCCCGGTACTTCGACGGGTTGACGAAGAGCGGGCTGAACTCGTAGCCCCCTACGTCGACCCCGTCGACGATCGTGCCGGCGGGGAGCCTGACCTGGTTGAAGGTCCGCTCCTCACCGGTCGCCCGGTCGGTGTACGCGATGTTCTCCCTCACGAAGTTCTCGTGGAGGGAGAGGTAGACGGTCTTTCTCGGGGCCGTCCCGGTGGATTCCTCCATGTGTGCATCTCCTTAGCGGTCGGATTCGGATTTCCCTTTCTGCGGGCCTCGCGGCGGGCCTCGGCTAAGCGCGCCCACGCCCGTCACCCGCCCACGATGTCGCGGGCCCAGGCCCCGCTCTTCACGAGCGCGAGGATGAGCAGCACGCACATGGCGAGGTACTGGAGGGCGTAGGAGAGGCCGCCCACCACCGAGTCGACGGGCGTGCCGGTCCCCGCCGAGGCGGCGTTGAGGCCGCCGAGCACGATGGGGAACGACACCAGGACGACCAGGATGACGAGGCCGGCCAGGCACACCGCGGCGAAGTTGCGCAGGTACCCGACGCCCACCTGGCGCCCCTCCTCGAGGGCCATCACCGACAGCGGTATCGGCGCCGCGGCCGCCATGACGTAGATCTGCAGGGCGCGCGCCCACGACACCACGAGCGCCACGACGTAGGCGGCGATGACGACGACCCAGCTCACGAGCGCGACGACCACCATGGCGAGGAGCGACGCGACGTCGTCCTCCGTGGTCACGATGCTCACCTCGGAGAGGTCGAGCGAGCCGCCCGCGCCGAACAGGTCCGTGACGCGGCGGATCGCGAGCCTGACCACCTCGTAGACCGAGCCCATGAGGTCGAAGCTGTTGCGCACGAGGAACAGGAACACCGCGAAGAACACGAGCAGGAACACCACCTCGCGCACGCCCGGGACGCGGGCGTCGCCCTCCATGCGCTGGGAGATGTGTATGAGCTGCACCGTGAACGACAGCGACAGCACGCCGCACCCTATGGGGAGTATCGCCGCCTCCCAGACGCCCCGCGCGACGTCGTACATGGTGACGTCGCCCGCCGTGCCCAGCATGGAGTCGAAGGCGCTCGAGAGCACCCCGTCGTAGCCGATCCCCGACAGCACGTCCACCTGCGCGGAGAAGATCCAGTTGCACAGGTCGCGCAGGAGGCCGCAGAGCCACGAGTTGATGTCGCCCGCGATGTCCGCGTAGGCGGGCCTCGGCAGGAGGAGGCAGAGGGCGAGCGCGAGGACCCCGGCCGCCAGGGCGCCCCTCCGGCGGGCACGGGCAGCCGGCGCCCTCACCCGATACCCCACACGGAGAAGGCCGACCCGTCGTAGGAGACCGTCACCTCGGTCGCCGCGGGGTCGCTGCAGGTGAAGGTCGCCGTGACCTGTCCGCTCGCGTAGTCGATGTACGCCTCTCTGTCGAACGACGCCCCGGTTGCGCCCGGCGCGTTCCCGCGCGCCCATTCCGCCACCGCGGCTTCGAGGGCGCCCCGATCCCCGCCCACGAGCTCGACGAACCCGGGGTCGACCTCGGAGAGCGCGAACCCTTGCGCGGGGTCCTCCGTGAAGGGGGATCCGTCCAGGGCGTCGCAGTCGAGCCTGCGGGAGCCCTCCTCCCCCTCGAGGATGAAGGAGGCGTCGGCCCAGGCTCCCCCGAGGAACACCCTTGCGGAGAGAACCGTGGCGTTTTGCGCCTCGTACTCGCCGAGGACCTCGTAGGGCACGTCGGACGTCCCGGAGGGGGATTCGATTCGCACGGACGACTCCCCGAAGGTCAGGGACGCCTCGCCCGACCCTGAGGACCAGCTCGTCCCCGCGAGGGGCCCCGCGCCCTCCGACTCGGCGCCCTCCTCGCCGGGGTCCGTCGACTCCTCCCCCGCCACCTCGCGGGCGGGCTCCTCCCCTCGGAACGCGCAGCGCGCGACACCGGATCCAAGGGCGATAGCGAGCGCGCCGACGGCGATGGCCGCGACGACCCTGTTCCCCCTTCTCATGTTCCTCTCCTCTCTCATCGGTATCTGACGGCGCAGGTGAAGTAGCTGATGCCGGTCGCCTCGCGGACCACGTCTCCCGGCTTGGGCGCGTGGATGTAGGAGTCCCCTCCCGTGTAGATGGCCACGTGACCGGGGCGCCACAGGATGTCGCCCGGGACGGCGGACGAGAGGGGCACAACCTCCCCGCCCGCCATCTGCGCGTTTGCCGTGCGGGGTATCGAGATGCCCGCCTGCGCGTAGCACCACTGCGTGAGCCCCGAGCAGTCCAGGCCGACTCCCGGGGTCGTCCCTCCCCACACGTAGGGGACCCCGAGCTGCGTGCGCGCCGCCGCGACGATCGACCCCGCCCCGAGGCCGCCGTCCTCGAGGTCAACCACGGTCATCCCGTCGAGCGCGCGCAGGCCCCACTGGTCCATGGCCGCCTTGAGCTTCTCGACGTACGCCGAGTCGGTGGCGTACCCGGCGTCCTTCAGCCCCTCGGCCATGAGGTCGGAGTCCCTCTCCGCGATGGCCTCCCGGATGATCGCGTTCCCCGCGTACCGCTCGTTCTGCAGGAGCACGCGCGAGCGGAACACGATGCAGTCGCGATGGCTCCTGAACCTCGTGAACCGCGCCGTCGTCTGGACGCTCTCGCCGGAGACCTCCTCGGTCGTCCCCCACTCGGAGCTGCCCTCGACCTCGGGGCAGCCGGCGAACGAGACCGACCACTTGATGCCGAACAGGTTGTTGTCCTGCTCGGCGAGGCCGGAGAGGTGGTCCCCGACGCCCGACTCGCAGATGATCTGGGCGATGGTGCACCCGGCGGGGTGCCCGTACTCCTCCTGGCACTCGAGTGCCGCTTCCACCATCTCGTAGGTGATGTAGGGCGGCAGGCCCTCGAGGGACCTTTTGGAGTCCTCGTTCGTCCAGAACCCGAAGATGGCCGAGACGAGTTGCGAGACGGCGAGCACGACGAGGACGAACGCGAGGACCGTCCCCGCCGCCCAGGCGACGGGGGCCGCGGCCGGGGCGAGGGCCGCGACGAGCTTCGCCCCGGCCCCCTTCGCCGCTCCGGACCCGGCCGCGCGGACGGCGCCCCCTTCGGCCGCGGCGGTCTTCGCCTTGAGCGCCGCGGCGGCCTTCCGCTGCCCCCTGGCGGGGGCGCGCGTGAGGGCGCCGGCCCCCCGACGACCCCCTGCCGCCGACGGCGCGCCCCTGCGGGGGCCGCCGGGCCGGGCCGCGCGCGCCGTGGCGCGCGGTCGGCGGGACCTTGAGCGGTACGCTCGGTCCGCGGCGGAGAGGGCGTGGTCCCTCGCGGCCCGGTCCGTCTCCCGCTCGTCGGTCGCGTACGCGGGAGATGCAGCCGAGACGGCGCCCGCGGAGGAGAGGGCGGAGAGCTTCACCCGGCGGCGGAGGTCGGTGCGCGCCTGCGCGCCCCCGTCGCCCCGCCGGCCCCGCCGCGGGCCCCGGCGACGGGGGCGCGGCCGGGGCCGAGCCCGGCCCGCACGATCGGCGGACCCCCGGACGATGCCCGCGCGGTTCGCGTCGGTCCGTCCCGCCCGCGCGACGTCGGAGGCCTCCACCCGCCGCCGGGCGCCGCCCGCCGCGCTCATCGGCCCCCCGTCAGCGCGGCCCGCTTCCTCTCGGCGACCTCGGCGGGCTTCGTGTTGAACAGGTCGTAGAGCATGCCCCTGGGGAAGTCATCCTTGATGGGTACGCGCACCGCCCCGGCGATGAGCAGCCCCTCCCCGGGCTTCACGGACTCGTCGATGAGGGCCTCCTCCTGCTCCGATAGGTCCAGGAGCTCTGCCCACTTCCTCCGGTCGACGGGCGACTGCTTGTGGAGCAGGACGAAGTCGGAGTTGAGCACGAGGTTGCGCGCCTCCTCGTGCTCGAGCATGTAGACGGAGTTCTGGGTCATGCCCGTGCAGATGAGGTTGAACTTGCGTCCCTCCGCCCAGAAGCGGGAGAAGTACTCGATGACGGCGGGGCTCGAGAAGAGGGACTGGACCTCGTCTATGTAGAGCCACGTGGTCACGCCGCGCTCGAAGTTGCGGTACATGAGGTTTCTTGCCGCCTCGAGCGCGCACAGCATCCCGAAGGTGCGCATGCTGCCGCCGAGCTCCCTCAGGTCGACGCTCGTTACGCGCGCCGAGAGGTCGGCGTCGCTCTGGCCGTCCAGGAACGACATCGCGCCCGTCACGTAGCGCTCGAACCTCAGGGCCATGTCCCGCGCCTCGGGCTCCGGCTGCGCCGCGAGCTCCCGCTGGAAGTCCCCGAGCGTGGGCGTGGCGCCGCGGGCGCGGGCGTAGGACGCCTCGACGCAGCGCGCGATGATCGACCTGTCCGCCTCGGTTAGCCCCTCCGCGCCCTCCGCCATCGTCGCGGACGCCATGGCGGTCACGGCGTCTATCTTCGACGCCATGCGCGCGGCGGGCGCGAGGTGGCCCACGTCCGACATGTCGAACGGGTTGATGCGGGAGCGCGAGCCGGGGGCGAGGCGGACCACGCGCCCGCCGTTCGCCTCGACCAGCAGCGAGTACTCGCCCGCGGGGTCGAAGACGAGCACCTGGTCCTCGGGATGGGCGAGCACCGTGTTCTCGATCTCGCGCTTCACCGAGAACGACTTGCCGCTGCCGGGCTTGCCTGCGACGTAGCCCATGGGGCTCGCGAGCCTCTTGCGGTCGCAGAGCACGAGGTTGCCGGAGTGCTTGTTCTGCCCGTAGTACCCGCCGCCCTCGTCGAAGAGCTCCTGGGTGGCGAACGGGATCTGGACCGCGACCTGAGCCGTCGTCAGCATCCTCGTGGGCCCAACGTGGTCGTTGCCGAGGGGGAGCGCGGTGTTGAGGCCCTGGAGCTGGCGGTACGACAGGGGCTCGAGGTCTATGGAGTTGCGCCGGGCCGTCGAGGCGACCTGGACGGCCCGGTCCTCGAGCTCCTCCCGCGTGCGCGCGTACACGACGACGACCCCCGTGTACCGGTAGAGCCTCTGGTTCTTGTTCTGGAGGTGGTCGAGGAGGTCGGCCGCCTCGTCCTTGCTGTACTTCAGCTCCGAGGGCAGGATCTCGTAGTCGTAGCCCTTCTTCACCGCGCGCATCTGCTCGTCGATGATCTCCTTGTCCATCCACGCGATGCGCTGCTTCACGTAGGCGACCGCGCGCGCCTTGTCGATGGGGGCGGCGTGGACGGAGAGGGCGAGCGGGACCGGCAGGTCCACCACGTCCGCTATGCAGCGGTCGGTGAGCTCGCTCCCGAACCTCCGCATGAGAAGGGCCTGGGCCCAGACCCCGTCGATGAGCATGCACGAGGCGGAGCCCGAGGGCTTGAGGTCGATCGAGGCGGGGGCGATGACGTCCTTCGTGCAGAGCCCCGTCTGAGGGGCGACCATCCCCCACTCGAAGGGGACGCGCCGCCCGGGGCGAAGCAGGGAGGACACCGCGGCAAGCCGCTCGGCCCCGTCCATCTGCCGCGCGTCGCAGCGTATCCGGGCGAGCGTCTGCTGCGCGTCGCCCCGCATGCGCGCGAGCTTGGGCGCGGCCTCGGCTGCCGAGGCCGCGGGGGCGCTGAAGGTGAGGGTCCTGGTCCGGACGAGGTTCGAGACGCCCTCGCGCATCTTGTCGTTGAGGATGCGGTTGTACTCCCGGACGAGCGGCGACGCCGCTCCCCCGGGGTCGCGAAAGAACTCGCGGCTGCCCACCTCGTCCGCCGGCAGGGGGACGTTGGCAATCGTGAGCTCGACCGACGAGCCGGCGCCGAAGTAGTCCCAGAGCTGGCAGTAAGCCGAGAACATCGCACGCTGCGTCTCCTCGCGCGCCGACTGGTAGCCGACGTCCGAGAGGGCGAGGCTCATCGAGAAGATCCCCGGTTCCACCTCGCACAGCCCGTCGGGGAACATCGCCTCGTACCCGATCGCCGTGCGGGTGTCGCGCGCGGCGGCCCGGATGCGGCGCCGCTCCTCGGAGCTCTCCGCGAGCTCCCTCTCGCGGCGCCTCAGGCGCCGCTCCATGGACCCCTTCGCGGAGCCCCTACCGGCGTCGCGCGCCGCGTGAGCCCCTCGGGGCCTCCTCATAGCCACGGGCCTCCGCCCCCTTCCTCTTCATCCTCTTCCTGTACGCCCTGTCCTCCGGGACCGGACTAAATCCCCCTGGGATGCTCGGAGGGCGGTAGGTCACCGGCCCCTCAGCAAGGGCCCACCTCGCCCAGAGCGGCACGAAGCGCTCGGGGGCCATGCCACACGGCCGCCAGAACCCCATGAGCCAGAACGGCACGGAGCAGGCGACCACGGGGAGCGACGCGTCGGAGGGGGCGACGCCCGCGGCGAGGTTCAGCGCCGCCGCGACGGCGACCGACGCGCCGAGGCCGAGCGCGACGCACGCCAGCGTCCTCGCGCTCAGCTTCCCGACGATCTTTTCCTGGTATTCGGAGATGTCCTTGTGGACCGCGACGCTCAGCACGAGGACGCCTCACGCGGGGAGCCAGCTCGTGTCGAGCATCCCGAAGTAGACCGCCGCCGCGATGATGATCGCGCCGCCCGCGATGGTGGATATGGCGCTCGCGATCTGGGAGCCTCCCTGCTGCTCCCGTATCGCGAGCCCGAGCGACACCGCGCCCCACACGACCAGGAAGCCCCCGAGGAAGGTGACGCACCCGGAAACGAGTCCGATGATTTCTTGGAGCATCCGGCTCCTCCCCTCCCGCGGGGTCCGGGGCCCCGCGTGATAGAATCCGGTCGAGCGCCCCGGCGCTCCTTAGCGAACGCGCGGCCGCAGCCCGGAGGGGGTCGGATCCCGCCGGGCCCAGGCGCCTCGGGCGCGGCGGCCGCGCCCCGTCACTCGGCCTCGCGGCCGAGCTCCACCATGCGCCGGTAGCTTGGGTGCATGGTCTTGTCGTACTTCTCGTCGAGGAACGGGTCGGCGCCCGCGATGAGCACGATCGCCTTGCGGCGGTCGAGCCTGCCCACCTCGGCTGCCTGGATGAGGTCGCGCTCCGACGCCTGCCTGCTCGAGCTCCACCCCGGCGACGCGCCGCGCGTGTCGCTCTCCGACACGGCGGTCACCGTCTCCTTGCCGACCGACTCGGCGATCTCCTTGTTCGTCTCGGTCGACTTCCCCCCGAGGAACAGAACCGTGTCGCAGCAGTCCACGATCGTCTGGGCGTCGTCCCCGTACGCACCCTTGAGCTGTGCGACGGACTGCAGAACGGGCGAGATCGAGATGTTGCGGCTGCGGACGACGGCCATGGACTTCTCCACGTCGGGCATGCGGCCGATGTTGGCGAACTCGTCGAGGATGAAGCTCACCGGGGTCGGCAGGCTCCCGCCGTGCTCCGACAGGGCGCGGTCGCAGAGCAGGTCGAGGGCCTGCCACATGAGCACCGCGTGCAGGAACGAGTAGGTGCGGTTGGTGTCCGACATGACCGCGAACAGGGCGCGGCGCTCCCCCCTTTCCCCCATCCTGTCGATGGAGAGGTCGTCGGCCGAGAGGAGGCGCCTCGCCTCCTCGACCGCCAGGGGCGCGAGGCGCGCGTTGCACGAGACGATGATCGACTTGAGGGTCTTGCCCGCCGCCGTTCGGAAGGCCCGGTACCTGCCGAGCGCGAAGTCCTCCTCGGGGGAGCGAGGGTCCGAGACCCTCACCCACCGGACCCCTCCCCCCTCGTCGTAGGCGCGCGGGTCGCCTCCCGGCGCCGTCGGGGCGCTGATGCACCGCATCCCCGTCTCTATCTCGTCGAAGAGCAGGTCGAGCGGGCTTCTGAACGACTCGTCGTCGTCCCGCGCCTCCGCGAGCCCGAGCAGCGTCAGCATCCCGGGGATCGTCCGGTCCCTCTCGGGGCAGTGGTACACGAGGTACGCCACGAGCGCCGTGTAGAGCAGCTTCTCCGCTGCCTCCCAGAACGGGTCGTTGGAGCGGGCCTTGGGGTCGGTGGTGTTGAGCACGAGGCAGTCGGCGAACCGGATGATGTCCGACTCGCTCCTGAGGTACGAGATCGGGTTGTAGCGGTCGCTGCGGGAGGGGTCGATGGTGTCGAAGACGCGGACCTCGTAGCCGCCGTCCTCGAGCAGCCCCCTCACGTGCACCGCGACCGTCCCCTTCGGGTCGGTGACGAAGTAGGACGCGTTCATCTGCATGAGGTTGGGCTCGACGAAGCCGCGGGACTTGCCCGACCCCGGGCCCCCGATGACGAGGACGTTGCGGGTGCGCTCGAGGCGCCTGTCGTGGTCCTGCCTGCTCATCGCGAGCGAGCACCTCCTCGTCAGGATGATGTTCTGCCTGGGGTCTGACTGGTCGGCGAACCGGGAGATCTCCCTTGCCGTCGCCCAGCGCGAGCTTCCGTGCTCCTCGCCCCTCCGGTAGTTCCCGGCCCGCGCCGCCCTCCAGGCCCACGCCGCCCACACGCCGCAGGCGCAGGTGACGCCGACGGAGAGGGGGAGCGGGGAGAGGTCGGGGGCCAGGGCGCGCGACAAGGCGAACGCCGGGAGGGCGCGCGCCGCCTGGGAGAGGGCGGAGACAGGGTCCCCTCCCATGGTGGCGGCGCACGAGGCGAAGAGGTCGCCGGCGAGGAACGCCGCGGCGGACAGCAACGCCGCGGCCGCGATTCCCCGCGCGGCAGGCGCGCTCACCGGGCCGCTCGCCCGGGCCGCGCCGTGAGCCGCGTCGGTTCCGCGGCCATCCTCTCCGCCGCCCTCCCGGCGCCCGCCTCGAGCGCGCGGGAGGCCTCGCGCGCCTTCTCGGCGCGCAGGTCGAGCGGACGCTCGTCGCCGCCCCGGGAGGCCTCCTCGGCGACGGAGGAGGCCTCGTCGAGCGCCGCCGCGACGCGGTCCGCGTCGGACACCTTGAAGAGAAGGGCGCGGGAGCCGTCGAGGTCGACGGCGATGCTCTCGACGCCCGACGCGCGGAGCCTTGAGACGAGCGCCGGCTCGAGCCCCGCGGGGTCGTCGGCCACCGTGGCGAGGTCGAGCCTCGCCCACTCCCGCATCCCGGGCCCGGCCGAGGTGCCATGGGGGCGCTCGCGCACCTCCGCCGCCGATCCCCTGAGCCTCCCCGCCGCCTCTATGAGGGCGCGGGCGCCGCCGCGCTCGCCGACGCGCTCCGCCCAGCGGAGCATCGCCTCCCCGGAGTCGTCCCCGAAGTCGCTCGACACGGGCGCCTACCTCCCCTCTGCGGTCCGCGCCGGCGCGGCCGTCCGCTGGGGCAGCGAGTCGCTGCAGCCCCGGGCGGAGCGAACCGCGTCGGACAGGCTCCTCGATCCGGGGGCGGCCACCGCGGGCAGCACGCGCTCGCAGAGGGCGGCGGCTCCGAGGGGCCGCTTCACCCCCTCCTGGCAAAGCAGGAGGGCGGGAGGGTCCGTCCGGCGGACCTCCATGCAGAATCCGGGAAGCCCGGGGCGCTCGAAGACGCGCCCCTCGTACCCTTCGGCCGTCTTCGCCACGAACGCACGGCACGGCACGACCTCCCCCGTGGGAGCGATGCCCTCCGTCCGAACGAACCTCCAGTCCAGGGGAGACTCCGTCTCCGGGAGCATGTAGTCGAGTCGGAGGCACTCCTCCGGCGTCGCCATCTGCATGGAGGCGACGGCGCGCTCGAATTCCGCACCGCGCTCGAGGATCCCCCCGAACGTCCAGCTCTCGAACGCCTCCCACCCGTCGGGCGCTTTCTTGAGGGTCCACCACTCATCTCCTCCGTTCACCTGCTGGATGAACGCGAGGTCGTCGTAGACGATGCCCGTCCGGATGGCCCAGTTCCCGCGCCCGAGGAAGCCCCTCAGCGCCGAGACGTCCTCCGCCTCGACGAACTCGTAGGGGTACTCCTCGAGCCAGGGGTCGTCCTGCCAGTCGTAGCCGCCCCGCTTGAGCCAGCCGTTCTCCTGGCACTTGGCGACAAGCGCCTCGTGCAGCCCCCTGTCGACCGGGCGCGTGTGCTCCCTCCAGTCAATCGTCCCCATGCGACCTCCAGCAACTCCTTCCGGGCGCGGCGGCGTTATCGGCCCGGTTCACCAAGGTCAGCTTTTGACCGCCGTGCCGCCGCGCCCCCTCGGCTGAGTTATACGCGGGGCGCCGGGGCGGGGACGCGAGGCGCGAGGGCGGCGTCACGGGAGGTCCCGCCAGGTGGAGCATTCACGCTATCCGCACCTTCTGCGGTCCCGGTGGGTCAGGGGAACCGGCTCGCACATCTCCGCAAGCCGCGACGCGATCGCGGCGGCAGTCTCCGCCTCGCCCCCTCGCGCGAGGCGCCGCTCGATTGACTGCGGGGGATACTGGGAGGTGACGATGACCGGGAGCATTGCGTTGTAGCGGGCGTCCACGATCTGGTAGAGCGTCGTTCCCGCCCACCCGCTCGCCCCCTCCTTGCCAAGATCGTCGAGAATCAGCACGTCGCACGTCGAGTACCTGGAGAGCCCGGCGGCGCGCTCGGAGTCCGCCCGGTATGACGCGTAGATCGAGTCGAGCATCCTCAGGGTCCCCGTCATCACCACCGTGTAGCCAGCCTCCACGAAGCGCGCCGCGAGGGCGCTCGCCTCGTGGGTCTTCCCGCTCCCCACGGGACCGTAGATGTAGAGGCCGCCGCCGCGCGAGTCGGCGAAGCCCGCGAGATAGTCGGCGCAGCTTCGCACGCTGACCTGCGCGTCGAGATAGCGCCTCCCTATGCCGGCCCTCGTCAGCCTGCCCAGCAGCTCCCGCCTCCGTTCGCGGCGCTCCTCGGCCTCTCGTCGTTCGCGAACCGACCGCTCCCCCTCGCAGCCGCAGTCGCGGTGGGAGACCCAGTACGCCCTCCCGTCCAGCTCGACTGCGAGCGGCTCGAGCGGGGCCCCGCAGTAGGGGCACTCCGGACTCGGGGGCTCCTCCGCGTCGAGCCCGAGGGACTCCACGTCCGAGGCGGTAAGCAGGCGCCCCGGCCCCGCGTTAGCTCTCATAGTGTTTGTTCTCCGATTTCCTTATTGGGTGACAGGCCGTCTCTCCCCGCCATGGCACCTTGTCATGCGATCCGCCGCCATGGGGTGACGGGCCGTCATGGGCGGGGAGCGCGCGCTCGGTGAGCGCGTACCGCTTCGTCGCACCACTGCGGGCGCGGCGGGTCCCAGTCTCCTCGATGAGCCCCCTTGCGAGCAGCTCAGAGATCGCCCTGAACACCGTCCTCTCGCTGATGCCGAGGAAGGCGGCGGTGTTTGGCTTGCTCTCGTAGAACTCGCCTCCCCCGGAGCAGAACCCATAGATGCGGGCGAAGACGAGAAGGGTCGTCCCCGAGAGCCCCAGCCGCCCCCACATGAAGCGATGCACGACCAGGAAGGAATCGGCAGGGGCTTTCCCCATCTCGCCAGCTCCTCTCCCCTATCCCCGGCGCTCCCTCACGAGCACCGTGTTGCGCGACACCCACTCGCGCAGCTCCTCGCGCGAGGCGAACGACCCCCTCCATCCGGTCGGAAAGCAGCGAAGGGGCAGCGGGTCCTCGCGCTCCTTCGCGAGGTCGTACACGCGGTTTCTGCTGATCCTCAGCAGGGCGGCCACCTCGTCGACGCTGTAGTAGTCCTGAACCGGAATGGGAACCTTCTCCCTGCGTGCGATGCGTGCGTTCGAATCAGCCATCTCGAGCAACTCCTTCGAGTCGATTCGAAGCGCAATCCCCACGGCTGACGAGAGGTGCCTCGTTACTCCCCGGCGCCACCGAAACGCTCCCGGCGCGATTCCGCGCCCTCAGCCTTCTTGGACCTGCCCGCTATGTAGTCGTCCAGCGCCGAGCGCCTCACGCGCACGAGCCTTCCGACCCTCACCGAGGCGATGACCCCATCGCTCACGAGCTTGTACGCCATGGTCCTCGAGACGTCCAGCACCCGCTGGACGTCTCGGACCCGCAGCAGCTCGTCAGCGCTTGAGACCTTCTCGGACCGGGCCCCTGCGTCGATCTCGCCCATGTGTCCTCCTTCCCGGCGGCGTCTGGCCGTGTCGTCGCGTCACCGCGGATGCCGTGGCGTGCCGCCTAGTGCCAGATGATGCCGCTCGGGGGGAGGGGCTTGGCCGAGGTCGGCGCGGCGCGTCACGGCAAGTCCCCGGTGGTCGAGGTTTCACCGAACGGACACGTGAGCGCGCATGACCCGGCTGCGTCAGCTCCGAATTCGATTGTATGGGGGCGGGGAATAATCGTCTGTACTATTTACCTGCGCGTATAGCGAGATTTGAGTTCATTTTCTCGTTGAGTTCAAATTGAGTTCCAACTCTTGCGCCAGAGCTCCCACGCGTGGCCCGCTCGATTATGCACGTTGCCTCGTGCGTCCCAGGGTCCTCCCGGGGCGTCCGCGCCGTTGCGTCGCGTCGCGCTCTGTGCCGCCGCGTATCGTGTCGTTTTCTTCTGATTTGCCGATTTACCAGCTCATATATAGGACGAAGGGCCCTCCGTCGCGCTCGATGGAAGGCCCTTCTCCGCGGTTTTCTGAGTTCCGATATGCCGGCGGCTTGCTCGTTACCGGTGGACGAGATGATACAGAATGGTACGAGTTTTAATCATACGGACAGTCCAAAAATACGAACATCTGTACGATGATTTACTCCCACTCGATGGTCGCGGGCGGCTTGGACGTGATGTCGTAGCACACGCGGTTGGCGCCGGGGACCTCGGCCACGATACGGCCGGAAATGCGGGCCAGCACGTCGTAGGGCAGCTTGGCCCAGTCGGCGGTCATGGCATCGCTGGACTCGACGGCGCGCAGGATAATCGGGCGCTGATAGGTGCGCTCGTCGCCCATAACGCCGACGGACTTGATGTCGGGCAGGACCGCGAAATACTGCCAGCAGCTGTGCTCGGAGTTGCGCTCGCCGGTCTGCTCAAACAGGCGCTGGTTGTAGGCATCGAGCTCCTCACGCACGATGGCGTCGGCGTTCTTGAGGATCTCGAGTTTCTCCTTGTCGACCGCACCGATAATGCGGATGGCCAGACCCGGGCCCGGGAAAGGCTGACGGAACACGATGTGACCCGGCAGGCCAAGCGCCAGACCAAGCGCGCGGACCTCGTCCTTAAAGAAGTGGTCGAGCGGCTCAATGAGGTCGAAGTGCACGCCCTCGGGGAACGGGATCAGGTTGTGATGGCTCTTGATGGTGGCCGTCTTGCCGCCCGTCTTGCGAGCGCCAGACTCGATGATGTCGGGGTAGATGGTGCCCTGAGCCAGGTACTTGACCGGCTTGCCATCGGTCTCGAGCTGCTGCGCCACGGCGAAGAACTCTTTCCAGAACTGAGTACCGATGATGCGGCGCTTCTCCTCGGGCTCGGTCACGCCGGCCAGAAGCTCGGCATAACGGTCCTCGGCGTGAACGTGGATAAAGTCGACATCGAACTGCTTGGTGAAGACCTCCTCCACCTGCTCGGGCTCGCCCTTGCGCAGCAGGCCGTGGTTGATGAACACACAGGTCATCTGCTTGCCCACGGCGCGAGCGCCCAGCGCAGCCACGACGGAGGAGTCGACGCCACCGGACAGGGCCAGAATCACGCGGTCGTCGCCGACCTTCTCGCGGAACTCGGCCGTCATGGTCTCGACCAGGTTGTCCATGCTCCAGTTGGGCTCCAGGCCGCAGATCTCAAACAGGAAGTTGCTCAGCAGCTGCTGACCGTACTCGGAGTGCTTGACCTCGGGGTGGAACTGCGTGGTGAAGATCTTGCGCTCGGGGCACTCCATGGCGGCAACCGGGCACACGTCGGTGCTGGCGGTAACGGTAAAGCCCTCGGGCACCTCGGAAACGGCGTCGCGGTGGCTCATCCACACGGTCTGCTCCATGGGCGTGGAGTTAAAGAGTTTGGCGCCGGCCGTGCGCGTAATGGTAGCGCGGCCGTACTCGCCCACCTCGGAGTGACCGACCTTGCCGCCGAGCGTCACGGCCGTGATCTGATGGCCGTAGCAGAAGCCCAGGACGGGAAGGCCCAGGTCAAAGATGGCAGGATCGATGGACGGAGCGTCCTCGGCGTACACGGAGGCCGGGCCGCCGGAAAGGATGAGCGCGGAGGCGTTCATCTCGCGAATCTCATCGGCCGAGATGTCGCAGGGAACGATCTCGGAATACACGTTGAGGTCGCGGACGCGACGGGCAATGAGCTGACCGTACTGCGCACCAAAGTCGAGTACGAGGACCTTTGCGGAAGCCTTTTGATCCATGGTTTCCCCCTCTTGTTGGCGGGGAGCCGATGCCCACCCGCGCGAATAAACGAAAATAGCTTTCATAGTGTACACGTTATATGGGGTTTCTCGTCCCTCGCAGCCATCAGCGCACGGCAAACGCACGACCTGGGCCCCTATTTGACAACAATTGACGTGTTATCAAACGTTACAGATGATGTAATACGTTTGAACATTGGACACCCTGTGCCACAATACAGCCGAACGACTCCGCCTCTGGGGCGGCAAATACGATAGGAATACCAACATGAAGCGCATCCTTCTCATCGCCACGGGCGGCACCATCGCATCGACCGAGGACGGTAACGGCCTCTCCCCCGCCCTGACCGGTGAGGAACTCGCCCAGAGCGTCCCCGAGATCTCGGGCCTCTGCGAGCTCAACGTCGTGCAGCCCATGAACATCGACAGCACCAATATGCGCCCCAGTGACTGGATGCGTATCCGCGACGTCATCGTCGAGGGCTATGCCGACCACGACGGATTCGTGATTCTGCACGGCACCGACACCATGAGCTACACCGCGGCGGCGCTTTCTTACCTGATTCAGGACAGCCCCAAGCCCATCGTGCTCACCGGCTCGCAAAAGCCCATGGGCAACCCCTTTACCGATGCCAAGCTCAATCTGTACCAGAGCCTGCTCTATGCGCTCGACGAGCATTCGCACGACGTCTCAATCGTGTTTGGCGGTGTGGCCATCGCCGGCACGCGCGCCCGCAAGCAGCGCACCATGAGCTTTAACGCGTTCATCAGCGTCAACTATCCGCCCATTGCCTACATCCGCAACGACCGCATCGTGCGCAACGGGCTCCACGGCACCCACCAGAATGAGAACCCGGTTCGTTTCTACGACCGTATCGACCCGCGCGTATTTGTACTCAAGCTTACGCCCGGCGTAAACCCGGGCATCCTCGACGCCCTTGCCGATACCTACGACGCCGTGATTCTGGAGACCTTTGGCATTGGCGGTATTCCCGAGTTTGGCGAGTCCGGCGAATCATTCCAGGAGGCGATTTTCCGCTGGGTCGATTCGGGTCGCACCGTCGTTATGACCACACAGGTCCCCGAAGAGGGCCTCGATCTGGGTGTTTATGAGGTCGGCCGTGCCTACGCCGACCATCCGGGTATTTTGCGCGGCGACGATATGACCACCGAAACGCTCGTGGCCAAGACCATGTGGGCGCTCGGCCAGTCACGTGATGCGGCCGAGATTCAGCGCCTGTTCTACAGCCAAGTCAACCACGACCGCATCCCGATGGTGTAGCTAAAACAAAATCCGCCTCTTTGGGCCTTGTAGGGCACGTGGTACCTCTCGGAACGTGCAAAAAGCGGAGTTTTCAGCACCCGCCCCTTCCAGAAAAGTTAAAACCGCTAGCTGTAAATCGCTTTTTGGTTCGATAGGCTCGTCCCACGCGTCTATTATTCCTCATATTAATGAATTTTGTGGATAATCCAAAACAGCAAGCATCGTATTTGCGCCTTCGGTTGCTGTCAATTTATTGAGGGATGCTGAATACTCGGGTTTTTGCACGCCGCCGTCGGGGGGACCCGTTCAGCAAACGACAAATCTAGCAAAAACGCCTACTCAATGCCCTCGAGAAGCTCTGACACCGTCATGCCAAGCGCGGGCGCAAGTTTAAATAAAATCTCGAGCGTGCTGTTTGCCGTTCCGCTTTCGATTTGATCGAGATAAGGTCGGCTGATTCCAACCGCCACGCAAAAATCGACCTTGGAGATACCAAGGGCCTTGCGCGTCCGCTCGACTCGCTCGCCAAGAATCTGTTTCGCATGTTCGTTCATGCAGACGAGTTTGAAATGGAGCAAAACAAAAACGTAAACTATAGTTTACGTTTTGCCCAATATACAGGAGTTTTCTATGTCGGCTTGCTCGATTTGCATGCGTCAGAAATCACGTTGCACAAACAGCGTGCAGCCCAAGCTTGTCGTTGTTGAGACAGAGTGCCTTTCCCCGGACGAACGAACGGCCTTTACGTTGCTATCGAGCCGTGTTGCGACCGCGCTGCTCCCCGATCCGGCGAGAGGCGAGCTCTCCGCTCAATGCCAGACGCACGGCTGCACCCTTGACCAGGCCGTAGTAATAGCAACCAGCCGGCGTGGCCTGCCCCTTCTCTTGGAAGCCGGTATCGCGCTCTGCCTTCGCGGTGCCGGATACGAAAACGAGACCGCCGCCGATGTGGTCTTTCAACCACGATCGAGCGGCGGCCTCGCAGCAGCCATCGAATATGCTTGCAGGCTCGTTGCCTAAAGGCGCAAGCTAAAAGCCCAGGCCAAAGCCTGTGCCGGTAATCGCCGAATACATAAAGTAGACGTTAATTACGTTGAGGAATGCGCCCGTGATGCAGCCGTTTCGCAGGTAGCGCTCGCAAACGATGCGCGCCATGGCGGCGGAGTCCTCATTGTTCTTTGCCTGGCGTCCCGCCGTAAAGTACGTCGCCACGCTCAGCAGCAGGTTGAGCACCGGCAATGCCAGCAGCTCATAGCTCTTGCCCCAGCGCGTCACCTCACCGGCTGCGTTAAACTTTGTTGCCACCTCGGGACCAATGTTAGGGATTACAAACGCTGCGACCACCAGCGGAAGCACTGCAAGCACCAGCAGCGCGATGCCCATGTAGCCAGCTTTTTTTCCATATTTAAACATGCTCGCCGTCCTTACACGTTAAAGCGGAAGTGCACGACGTCGCCATCGGCCATGACATACTCTTTGCCCTCGATGCGCAGCTTGCCTGCAGCCTTGGCGCCTTGCTCGCCACCGAGCTCGATGTAGTCGTCATAGCCAATGACCTCGGCCTTAATAAAGCCGCGCTCAAAGTCGGTATGGATGACACCGGCGGCCTGCGGGGCGGTCGCGCCCTGACGCACCGTCCAGGCCTTGACCTCCATCTCGCCAGCCGTAAAGAACGACTGCAGACCGAGCAGCTTGTAGGCTGCCTGCGCGAGCACGTCCAGGCCGGGCTGCTCAAGGCCCAGGCTCTCCAGGTAGTCGGCCGCATCCTCGGGATCGAGCTCGGAAAGCTCGGCCTCGATCTTGGCGCAGATCGGCAGCGGCTTGACGCCATCGATGGGTGCCAGGTCCTCGTTGAGCATGTCCTCGTCCACGTTGGCCACATACAAGATGGGCTTCATGGTGAGTAGGAACAGGCCCTCGGCAGCGGCGCGCTCCTCGTCGGTCATCTCCATGGACGCGGCGCGCTTGCCCTCGTTGAGCCAGGCGAGCAGGCGCCTGGCGACCTCAAACTTGGGCATGAGCTCCTTGTCGCGCTTGGCCTCCTTCTCGAGCTTAGGCAGCTGCTTCTCGAGCGTGCCCATGTCGGCCAGGATAAGCTCGGTCATGATGGTGTCGGCATCGCCGGCGGGATCGACGAACTCGCCCGTGCGACCCACCTCACGCATGACGTTGGGATCCTTAAAGTAGCGCACGACCTCGCAGATAGCGTCGGTCTCGCGAATATTTGCCAAGAACTGGTTGCCCAGGCCTTCGCCCTCGTTGGCACCCTTCACTAGGCCCGCGATGTCGACAAACTCGACCGTAGCCGGCACAATGCGGCCAGGGTTGACAATGTCGGCGAGCTTTTGCAGGCGGCTATCGGGCACATCGACGATACCCACGTTGGGGTCGATCGTGGCGAACGGGTAGTTGGCGGCAAGGCCGGTCTTTTTGGTAAGCGCGGTGAACAGCGTCGACTTGCCCACGTTGGGCAGGCCCACGATACCGATGGAAAGGGACACGACAGCTCCTTTTGGTACAGGTACTTCAAACCGTATAAGTATAGCGCCGCCGCAGCATCCGGGCGAATCCGGACACCGCGGCGGCGCAAATGAAGCAAAGATTGGGGTCGCTGGCTAGTCCGCGAGCTTCTCCACCTGGTCGAGCATCTTGTCGAGCTTGGCCTTCGCCTCGGCTTTTACCTTTTGGGCCTCTTCGTGGGCTTTGGCCTTCTGAGCGGCCTTTTCCTCGGCTTCGGGGTCGACGACCACCAAGTTGGACGCATCGTGTTCGACCAGCTTGAGCGCATGTTCGGGACAAACCTTGACACAGGCACCGCAGCCCAAGCAATACGTGGACTCCAACGCAAAGCGGCCGCTTCCCACCAAATCGCAGGCGAACGTGGGGCATACATTGACGCACTCGCCACACGACGTGCACTTTTCAAAATCGCACTCAGGCGTACTCACCTGCATGTTCTGGGCAAGCTCGGGATGGTTCTGCAGTGTCGAAAGCACCAGCTGCCGCCCATGCGTGAGCGAACGGCGACGCTTTGCCGTCGTGGTGCCGCACATGGTGTTGAGCGTGCGCTCCAGCTGGGTAATCTGATGGCGATGGGCCTTGAGCTTCTGCGCCACCGAGGCCAGCGCCGCCGTCGCCGGGTTGAGCTTGCTCACCGTCAAACCCGTCGTGCGGGCAATCTTTTCCATGTACTCCTTGCGCTCGTACTCGCGAAGCTTATGGCACTTGAGGCTCTTGGGGTCGACCTCCAGGCCCATACCCGTGCCAGACCATTCCTCAGCCTTCGCAATCGCTTCGCCCAGGATATCCTCGCCGCCGGTGTTGCGGCATTTATCGCACACGCCCAGGGGCAGGTACACACTCACGTTGGGATAGTCCGCCAGTACCGAGAACCAGGTCTCGGCCGTAATATCGCCCACGCAGGCAACGACGACCTCGTTCTCGCGCGGCATGCGCTTGAGGGCGCGCGTGCAGGTGACGTAGGCGGTCTCGTGGCTCGTTGCCGCCGAGACAATGTCGTCATACAGGTTTTTGGGCGCCAGGCGCGGCGAGATGATTGCCTCGGTCGGACAGGCAGCGGCGCACAGGCCGCACTTGCGGCAGGAGTCGAGAATCTCGATGGAGTCTTCCTCGACCTCGATAGCGTTGACCGGGCACACATCCATGCACGCGGAGCAGCCACTCTTTTCGTTTTTGCAGGTCAGGCACGGAATGGTGTTGCCGCGCGGACGCTCCTTGTAGTCGGCAGGATTCCACTGCGGCGCCGACGGATCGAGTGCATCGGTCACACCGCCAAGCGGGTTTTTAAGAAAGTCGAAACCCTTGCTGATCTCGATAATGTCATCAAACAGATCGTGTTCCTGCGCCATGCGCGGCCCCTCCCTGAGCAGTGCAAACAAGCAAGAGATAATGATACGCCATCGGTCCACGCCTCGGGCAAATTACACGCGGCGCATCTTTGAGACAAATAGCCTATGGCCTATCGCCGCCTCGATTGCACAAGGTCAATCAAGCGCCAAGCTATGCCTCGCACATGAGCTGCACGAGCTTTTGTTTGGTCACCTTGGCCTGTTCGTTAGCCATATTGCGCTCGTTCTTAAAAGTTGCGTCCGCAACGCTCAGCAGGTCATCATCGGAAATCTCACCAAGGCCCAGCTCCTCGAGTGTCGTCGGCAGACCCACGCGCTGGCAAAACTCGAGCACCTGATCAAGCTCGGGCGCGCGCTCCAAACGAAGCTGCACCACCAGGCCAAATGCCACGGCCTCACCGTGCATGGCCTTGCACTCGGGCAGAATCGTCAGGCCGTTGGCGATGGCATGCGCCAACGCCAAGCCACCGCTCTCAAAGCCGACGCCCGAGAGTAGGATATTGCACTCGATCAGGCGCTCAACCGCCGGCGATATACGACCCTTTTTAAGATCGCGCTTGGCAGCGACGCCGCACTCCATGAGTGTGTCATAGCAGGCACGAGCCGCAACCAAGGCCAAGTGTCCCGACGCGCCACCGTGCTCGTTGGTACCGTGCGCCGCGGCGCACGAACGCGCCTCGAAGTACGTTGCCAGCGCGTCGCCCATACCAGCGACCGTCATACGCAGCGGAGCCGCCGCAATCACGTTGGTATCGACCACGACCAGGTCTGGATTCTTTTCGAGCATCAGGTAGCGGTCGAACGACCCATCCTCGTGATACAGCACCGAAATCGCGCTGCACGGACCGTCCATCGAAGCCGCCGTGGGGCATACGCACAACGGCAACTCGGCATAAAACGCAACGGCCTTGGCGATATCGAGCATCTTGCCGCCGCCAATACCCACCACCATGTCGCAATACTCAGCCTGGGCTTCCTTGGCCATTTCGACAACGACCTCTTCCGTACACGGACCGTCATAAATCTTAAAGAACGGCTCGCTTAGATCTTCGTCCAGAAATCCATCGACGATCTGCTTGCGCAGCCGATCCTCGGTGCCCCGGTCAAACAAGACATAGGCAGCGCAGCCCAACCATGACAGATATCTGCCCTGACGCGAAAGTTCGCCCGGCCCCTGAACATACCGGCCGGGACCGCCATAAACCATAGGAAGCGCCATACGAGAATCCGCCCTTCATCAAACAACGATTGGTGCAAAGCCACCTGTCCCCTTGTGGCAACTTGGCGCATTGAGGACAGGTTAGATTGCACCATAGCAAAAAGGGTCCCGCGCACAGAGCGCGAGACCCTTATCAGAACAATGTGTGCCGATTAGAACGTGACCGGGGTGTCGGTGTAGACGCACTCGAGCAGCTGCTCCATCTCCTCCTGAGACGGCTGGCGCGGGTTGGAGCCCGTGCAGGCGTCGAGGATGGCGTTGGCGGCAACGTCGTGCTTCTTAGCCTCGAACTCATCGTAATCGATGATGGACTCGTCGGCCTTCACGCCCTTGGCACCGTAGTTCTTGATGCCCTGCGGGATATCGAGCTTGTCGTTGAGGTCGCGAATCTCCTGGACCAGAGCCTCGACCAGCTCGTCCTCGGTCTCGCCGGCGAGGTGCAGGATCTCCTTGGCGATGAAGGCGTAGCGGCTCTTGGCGCGAGCGTCCTTGGCGTTGAACTGGATGACCTTGCCCAGGTACATGGCGTTGGCGCAACCGTGGATGATGTGGTCGCCCTCAAAGGCGGCACCGGTCTTGTGAGCCATGGAGTGGACAATGCCCAGCAGACCCGAGGAGAAGGCGATGCCGGCGATGCACTGGGCGTCGTGCATGTGCTGGCGGGCCTCATGATCGCCCTGATAGGACTTGGGCAGCCACTCGACGATCTCGCGGATAGCATGCAGGGCGTTGGCGTCGGTGTACATGGAGCCAGCGGTGGAGACGTAGGCCTCGATGGCGTGAGTCAGAGCGTCCATACCGGTGTGAGCGCACAGCTTGGCGGGCATGGTGTAGGTGAGCTCGGGGTCGACGATGGCGATATCAGGGGTGATGTTGAAGTCGGCCAGCGGGTACTTGATGCCCTTGGCGTAGTCGGTGATGACGGAGAACGCGGTGACCTCGGTAGCGGTGCCGGAGGTAGAGGAGATGGCGCAGAAGTGAGCCTTCTGACGGAGCTCCGGGAAGGAGAACGGGACGACTGCCTCCTCGAAGGTCTCCTCGGGATACTCGTAGAACAGCCACATAGCCTTAGCGGCATCGATGGGCGAGCCACCGCCAATGGCGATAATCCAGTCGGGCTGGAACTCGGTCATGGCCTCGGCGCCCTTCATGACCGTCTCGACGGACGGATCGGACTCGACGCCCTCGAACAGCTTGACCTCGAAACCGGCCTCCTTGAGGTCGGCCTCGACGTCCTGCAAAAAACCGCCGCGGCGCATGGAGCCGCCGCCGGTCACGATGATGGCCTTGCTGCCCTTGAGGTTCTTCACCTCGTGGCGAGCGCCCTCACCAAAGTACAGATCGCGAGGATTGGTAAAACGTCCCATACTGTGCCTCCTAAACAAGCCCCTCTTAGACTTGCGTATATAACGGAGCACCCGATTGGCTCCGTTAGGACCGTTTTGCGCGTTGCCGGCGATGACAATGCGCGATGTCTTAACGCCTCAACGCTCAGACAAATACTATTTTACCGTTCTGGTTGGTCAGTTATTCACCTAAAGCCAACAATGATGAAACGTTTTTTCTATCCCTGAAGACCCTTGTGGGACATTCATACTCCCAAGCTGGGCAAACGTTTTATCAGGGTTGACTACATATCCCGGACAGGGCTGTGCCCCTCCAAAATGTGCCCCGCTCGCCGCCAAAAATCGACCGTTTACGGCACTGTGATACCACTCGGTCGTCCAAGGTGCCGACATTTGTGCGACATCCGTCTTCGTGGTGCAAAGGTGCAAGTCCAAGTGCGGCACCCCCGGTGTGCCACATGCGGGTAAACTAGAACCTTATATAGAGATATTTGAACCCTAACCGCAGCAAAGGAGGCCCCATGGCATTCGACCCCATTCAAGAGGATTGCCATCGCCTCGTTCTTGAGGCCTTGCGCCGCGACAATATCCCACTCACCGACGGCCCCGCCGTCGAGCGTCTGATGGAACAATTCACCCGCAACCCCGCACCGCTCATCGTGCACGACCGCGACCGCGCCGGGCATCTGATCGCCAAGGTGGTCGAGGCCGTCGACTACCGCATTCCCTTTATCCCCGACGATGCCCAAGCCGAGCAGGAAGAGGCAGCCGCCGAGAACATGCTCCGCGAGGCAGCCGCGCTCGATCCGGCCAACTGGGATGCCCAGCGCATGCTGACGGCGCTCACCGCCGAATCCAACGAGGAATACGTACAGTATCTGGTGTCCAGGTGCGACGAGGTGGAGCACGATCTGGCGCTCAAGATTGCCTCGGCGCAGGACCCCTACGAGCGCGAAGCCGCTGGCGACCTTATGCGCCGCCCCTACCTGCGCTGGCTTGCCGCCCTTGCATCGCGCGCCCTCATTAGCGGCCGCTATCGCATGTCGCTCGAAGCCGCAAACCGCAGCCTCGACTTTGCCCCCAACGATCCCGCCGGCGTCCGCCACACCGCAATGCTCGCCATGGCAAAGCTCGAATACCCCGCCGAGGAGCTCAAGCGCTTTCGCTCCGCACACTCCGTACCCTATCTCGCGAATACCCCGCTGCGCCGCCGCCCCAAAGATGCGGAGCGCGACCTGGACCCGTGGACGCTCATCGCGCTGATGAGCGCAGCCTGGCGCGAGCTGGATTACGAGGGCGCCGAGCACTACCTGCGCATCCTGGTGCGCTTATGCCCGCACGCAGCCGAGGCGCTCTACTTCCAAACCGAGTTTCCCGATGGCGTCTATGCTCGCGTCAACGTAGGTCCGGGCTCCACCGATGAGCTTGTCCTTGCCCTGTCCGAGGCGACGCCGGTGCTGCAGGAGGGCCTAGGCGCGCCCGACAACGCCAGCTTTGCCGCCTGGGTCGCCACCAACGACATCGTGCGCTCCCAGATCGACGAACGAATCCTGCGCGCGGCCGAACAGGGATTGCCGTTTAAGGGAGGAGACCTCTAATGGATCCGAGCGTCTACATCCCCGCCTATCTGGAGCGCACCTATCTGGCGTCGCACCCCGAGCTCACCGATGCAGCACGCGAGCTTGTCCATAACGACATTAGCGCGAATCCCCAAAAGTATGCGCAGACCGAGCATGCCCAGGCGCTGTTGTCCTATGCCGGCGTCCACCGCCACCTGCTCGACGAGCTCCATCGCATCGAGGACATGGGCAGCGACGAGGAGTTCGAGCAGACGCGCAATCGTCTGTTCGACGACATGCGCGATGAGCTGCTCAAGATTGTTCGCGTCGATGCGCATGTCCTCGATGCCCAGCTGCTCGCCATCATCCTGGCGGACACGCCCGTCGATGCCTGTCTGGGCGACCTGATGAAGCTCGAGGCGAGCACCGCCGACTACCTGCAACAGAGCGTGCCCGGGTTTGATATGGAGGCCCCGCACTACTGGGCTAATAATGTTTTGGCCGACGGTGTCACCGCAGCGGACCTTACCGTGAGCGAGCCGGCGCTTATCGGCTGGCTTCACACGCTCGAGGCCATCTCGCAGCTGTGCATGGCGAGCGCTCGTTACCGTGCTGCTGCCAACTACGCCCGCCGCGTCCTTAAGGCAGAAGGTTATCCCACCCGGGCCGCCGGCACCGTGTTGCTTGCCCTCGCTCGCCTGGAAGACCAGAACGGTTTTTTTGCCCTGGCGCATCAGCTCGAGGAGCAGGTGGGAGCCGATGCGCTCGAGAACTCCCCCTGGTACCTGCTCGCCCGCACGATTCTGCTGTTCAAAACAAACAAGATGCGCCCGGCGACGCGCGCGCTGCGTGAGTTCGCTAACCGTTGCGAGGGCGGCGCGTTCTTCTTGCTGAACCCCATGTACCAGACGCCGTACCTTCCCTGCCGACCCGAGCCACGCGACCCCTGGGACCTCTCGCACCAAGCGGTTTGGGAAGCCGACGGCATTATCTCGGACACCCCCGACTTTGTCCCCTGGGCCAACGCCTGCGAAGATGTATCGCAGCTTGCCCAGGAATTTGCGCGCCGCTACGGCTTTTAGCGACGCGATCGCCCCGACCATGTCATCTATGTTAGGAACGGCTTCATGAATCTCCGCTCATCTCTCGCCTGCACCTCGAGCGATATCGCTCGCTGGGGGCTGCGCTCCGTCCTTAAGCGCCAGGGCGGCGTGCTTCCCGGCCGCATCGCCATGAAGATCGACCCCGAGCTGCTAAGCGACCTCGCGAGTCTGGTCGACCGCAGCGTGGTGATCACCGGTACAAATGGCAAGACCACCACATCCAACCTCATCGCCGACGCCGTTGCTGCCAGCGGTGCTACCGTGGTGTGCAACCGTGCCGGCAACAATATGGAGCCTGGTGTGGTGGGTGCCCTGCTCGAGGCCCGCGGCGGCCTTAAGCACACTGACAGCGGCAAGCGCGTGGGCGTTTTTGAGTGCGATGAGCTTTACACCGTACGCGTTCTGCCCAAGCTCAAGCCGACGTACTTTGTGCTGCTCAACCTGTTCCGCGACCAGCTAGACCGCTACGGCGAGATCGACCATACCCAAGACGTCATCGCTCATGCGTTGGAGCTTTCGCCGGCAACGACGCTCATCTATAACGCCGACGATCCGCTGTGTGCCGCGATCGCCGCGCGCGTTCCCAATGCAAGCATCGCCTTTGGCATCGACGGCGCCACCAACACCGAGTCCGACCGCATTAGCGACTCGCGTTTTTGCTCACAGTGCAACGCACCGTTGGAGTACGACTATGTGCAGTACGGACAGCTTGGCGCATACCATTGCCCCTCGTGCGGCTGGGCCCGCCCTGGGCTTGTCCGTCGCGTGACGGGCGTGGAGCTCGGCTGCGACGGCTACGGCTTTGACCTGGTCTTTGGACCTACGCCCGACGCGGCCGCCGCACACATCGCCACACGCTACAACGGCCTGTATATGGTCTACAACGTAGCCGCAGCCTTCTTTGCGGCGCGCGAGCTGGGCGTAGACGCCGCACGCCTGCAGCCCACGCTCGACGCCTACGTGCCAGCAGGTGGTCGCATGGGCCGTTGGAATATCGCCGGCCGTACCGTCGAGGCAAACCTGGCCAAGAATCCCGTGGGCTTCGATCGCCAGATCCAGTCCATTAAAACAGCAGGTGGCAGGCTCTGCGCCTTTTTCCTGAACGACAACGATGCCGATGGCCACGATGTCTCGTGGATCTACGACGTCGACTTTGAGCGCATCGCCGATACAACGGGGCTTGTCGCCTTTGCCGGCGGCACGCGCGCGCACGATATGCAGGTACGCCTCAAGTACGCCGGCATTGACGCCGTCATCATCTCGAATATCGAGCAGGCGATCGGCGCCGTGGCAGACGAGGAAGCTGGCGACACTTTCTATGCCGTCGCCAACTACACGGCCTTTCCGCCGCTGGTAAAGGAGCTCGACGGGCTTAAGGATACCGATGCAAGCTCGGTTGCCTCCTGCGCCGTAACACGCGCCGATGGGAGCGCTGTCCCCGTCGGCGTCGCGCCGGTCGAGCTCTCGCGCCCGCTGCGCATCGTCTACCTGTATCCCGATGCCCTCAACCTCTATGGCGACGGTGGCAACGTCATCGCCCTCGAGCGCCGCTGCGCCTGGCGCGGCATTCCCGTGTGCGTGGACGAGGTCCGCATGGGCGAGTCGCTCGATCTCACCGACGCCGATATCGTCATGATGGGCGGCGGCTCCGATCGCGACCAGCTGGCCGTGGCGCACGAGCTGCTCGCTCAAAAAGACAAGGTCGCGGCCTATGTTGAGGACGGCGGCTCGCTGCTTGCTATCTGCGGCAGCTATCAGCTGCTCGGCCGTTCGTACTATATGGGCGAAGATCGCATTGAGGGCATGGGCATCATTGCCGCCGAGACCGTGCGCGGCTCCGACCGTCTGATCGGCAACGTCGCCGTCAAGACCGACCTGGCGTCCGAGCCCTTTGTGGGATTCGAGAACCACGGCGGCCGCACTCTGCTCGACGCAGATGCCACGCCGCTTGGAACGTCCGTCGTCACGGGCACCGGCAACAACGGAGAAGATGGCTTTGAGGGTCTCATCTACAAGGGCGTCATCGGCACGTACCTGCACGGGCCGGCACTGCCCAAGAACCCCGAGCTCGCCGACTGGCTCATCACCCACGCCCTCGAGCGTCGCGGCGATGCACAGGCCACAGCCCTGTTGCCGCTCAAGTCCCTCGACGACACCTACGAGCACGCCGCCCACGACGCCGCCATGAAGCTCCTCCCCTAGCACCTAACCACCACAAAGGGGACAGGCACCTTTGTGGTGGTTTTGCCCCGTCCCAGCGGTTTGTCTCGATCTGTAACATCTAGGCCGTTGAAAGTCGTCTTGCTGTTACAGATTGAGATATTCGTCCCGACGCCCGCCGTCTGTCTCGATCTGTAACAGATAGAGCCGATTTGCCCGCCCAGATGTTACAGATTGAGATATTTGAAAATCGGAATAGAAGCCTACTCCTTTGTGGTGGTTTTCCAGTTTGCCAACGATATACGCGCCGGCAAAAAAGTCTGCTATACTCTTTCCCGCTGTCCCCATCGTCTAGCGGCCAAGGACGCCACCCTTTCAAGGTGGATATCGCGGGTTCGAATCCCGCTGGGGGCACCACAGAATCTGAGAAGCCCGTTACCAATTCGGTAGCGGGCTTTTTGCTACCCATGCGCCGGGATTCGAACCCGACAGGGTGCGGAGCTGAGGAAACGCGTGAGCGTTTTCCAGCGCAGCGCGCAAGGAGCGGAGCGACGCAGCGGAAGCGGGCGGTGCCAGCCGCACGCGGACATCCCGCTGGGGGCACCAACTTTAAAATGTTCGAACCCGCCGGATGTAAGGTCCGACGGGTTCGTTCTTTTTGCCGTTATAAGACGAAAAGTACTCAACGCCCTTGCGCTAGATGAACAGCTCGCATTCTTTTCGCTCAGAGCAGGCTTTGCTCAACATCTTGGTAGCCGCAGAGAGCATGACGAGATTTACCGCGCGAGCGCCCCGCGGACATACGGCGACACAGCGCATGCAAGAGATGCAGTCCTTTTTGTCCACCCGCCTGGGGTCGTCTTTATCGATAGCGCCAACGGGACACGCTGTGGCGCAAGCCCCGCAAGCGGTGCACTCCTTTGTGGCCTTAGGCGCCATACCGGTGCCCCCGACCTTCTTATAGGGACGATTACCCGGAATAGCCGGCTCAGAAGCATCTCCTGCAGATATCTTTTGCTGAATCTGACCCGCAAACCCAGTGAGCTGTGCCGCATCCTGTGCATCTGGCCGACCGGCTGCAAACTGGCGAACAATAGAATGCTCGGCGATGGCAGAAACCGCCGCGATCACCCGAAAGCCCGCGCCCTTTGCCGCGTCCTCAAGCTCGACCAGCGTGTCCTCATACGCGCGGTTTCCATAAACACAAACCAGAACCGCCTGCGCACCGTTTCCCCGCATCATACCCAAGCGCTCCGCAGCCACAGCCGGGACTCGCCCGCCATACGAGGGCACCGCGATCACGGCCACATCCTCTTTTGTCGTCGCAACCGTGCGAAACCCCAGCCCACTATCTGTCAGATCTACGACAACTGTTTCCCCTTCTAACGCATTGGCAATGTAGTTAGATACCTTTTCCGTTCCGCCGGTCGGGCTAAACACGATATCAAATACCTTCATCGGATAATCCTCCCCGTTATGAACAAACGCCCGAAACGTCCGCATGCCAAAACAGGTTACAACTTTTAAGATGCCCCGCGCGAAACGCCTGCTCGGCTGCAAGTTCAGAGCAGGTCCGAGCGACATAAAGAGAAGGGGCCTCGCACAGGCGAGACCCCTTCACACACAAAATCAATCGTGTCTGTTACACATAGAACAGGATGTCGTCGTAGGTCGGGACCGGCCAGTAGTCGGCGGCCACGATCTCCTCCATGGCATCCACGGCGGCGCGCAGCGTATCCATAGCGGGAACGACCTCGTGTGCGTACACATTGGCCTGCTCCTGACCATCGAGGGCCTCGGCCTTCTGATGCACGGCGTCGAGCGCCTTGATAGAGTCGTTGATGGCGGTGATGCCGTTGCAGAGCTTGTTGAGCGTGTTCTGCTCGCACTGCATGGCGGCCTCAGCACCGGCGGCACGAATAGTCTCAAGGCCCTTAGCGACCTTGGTGGCGTACGCGGTAATGACCGGGCGATAGGTACGACGCGCCTCGCGAACCATCGTGGTAGCTTCGATGTTCATGAGCTTGTTGTACTTCTCGAGCTTGCAGTCGTAGCGGCACTGGGCCTCGGCCTTGGTCAGAACGCCCGTCTCCTCAAAGAGCGCGATAGCCTTATCGGAAACAAAGGCGGGAAGAGCGTCGGCCGTGGTCTTGTTGTTGGCAAGGCCGCGCTTCTCGGCCTCAATGGGCCACTCGTCGGAGTAACCGTCGCCGGAGAACAGGATGCGCTGGTGATCGGTCAGCACCTTCTTGCAGTACTCGAGCGCGGCGTCCTGGAACTTATCCTCGGGCGTACCCTCGAGTGCGTCGGCGAAGGACTTGAGCGACTTGGCCACGGCGGCATCGAGCACCAGGTTGGAGTCGGAGACGTTCTGCTCGGAGCCGCAGGCACGGAACTCGAACTTGTTGCCGGTGAAGGCGAACGGGGAGGTGCGGTTGCGGTCGGTGTTGTCCTGCATCAGCTTGGGCAGGGTGTCGGCACCCAGGTCGAGCACGCCGCGCGTGGCATGGACGGAAGCCTTGCCATCGATGATCTTCTCGACGACCTCGGTAAGCTGGTCGCCCAGGAAGATGGACATAATCGCCGGAGGAGCCTCGTTGGCGCCCAGACGATGGTCGTTGCCGGCCGAGGCAACGGAGGCACGCAGGAGCTCCTGATAGTTATCGACGGCCTCGATCACCGCGGTGAGGAAGACGATGAACTGCAGGTTGTCGAGCGGGGTGTCGCCCGGGTCGAGCAGGTTCTCGGACTCGGTGCCAAGCGACCAGTTGTTGTGCTTGCCCGAACCGTTGATGCCCTCGAAGGGCTTCTCGTGCAGCAGGCAGACCAAGTCGTGACGGGAGGCGATGAGCTTCATCTTCTCCATCATGACCAGATTCTGGTCGATGGCCTCGTTGACCTCGCCATAGACAGGGGCGAGCTCATGCTGGCAAGGAGCGACCTCGTTGTGCTTGGTCTTGGCGGGAATACCAAGCGCCCACAGTTCATCGTCCAGGTCCTTCATATAGGCCGAGACGGTGGGGCGGATAGCGCCAAAGTAGTGCTCCTCGAGCTCCTGGCCCTTGCAGGGAGCAGCACCAAAGAGGGTGCGGCCGGTGATGACCAGGTCCCTGCGCTTGCGGTAAGCGTCCTTCTTGATCAGGAAGTACTCCTGCTCATCGCCCACGGAAGGAACGACCTTCTTGGGGGTCTTACCAAACAGCGCCAAAACGCGCTTGGACTCACGCGAGAGCGCGGTCATGGAGCGCAGCAGCGGGGTCTTCTTGTCCAGGGCCTCGCCCGTGTAGGAGCAGAAAGCCGTGGGGATGCACAGAACATCGTCCTTAATGAAGGCGGGGCTGGTAGGATCCCAAGCGGTGTAGCCACGGGCCTCGAAGGTGGCGCGCAGGCCACCGTTGGGGAAGCTGGAGGCGTCCGGCTCGCCCTGGATGAGGTTCTTGCCCGTAAACTTGGTAATGGCGGTGCCGTCGTGGTTGGGCTCGAGGAAGCTGTCGTGCTTCTCGGAAGTAATGCCCGAAAGCGGCTGGAACCAGTGGGCGTAGTGCGTCGCGCCCTTGGAGATGGCCCAGACCTTCATGGCGTGGGCAACGGCGTTGGCCACATCCAGGTCGAGCGGCTCACCGCCCTCGAGGGTTGCAGCAAGGCGCTTCCAAATGTCCTTGGGGAGGTAGTCCTTCATGACTTCCTCAGAGAACACCATGGTCCCGAAGCGGTCAGTAAGTTCGGCCATACGGAACTCCCTTCGTATCGGCACCGCGTGAGAAGCGGTGTTGATTACTAACGAACGAGTCATAGCTTAGACTCGCCGTGTTTCCGCGACATTACCGTTATGTTGCCGTCGCGAAACTAATCAATGAGGTTACCGCATCGCGGCTGCGCTGCCGCCCTTAATGGCCAATCAACTGTATAAATTGCAGACCTCTCCCCATGATTTAAGGGCAGTCAATTTGGGACGGGGCTTTTTTAGCTGCCCTATTTAAATATGGTCTCAAGCTTTGGAGGCGCCGGATTGGGTAGCTAAAAAAGCCCCGTCCCAAAAAGACTACCCTGCATACCTGGTTGATGGGGTAAAAAAGCTCCAAATTAGCTACGCTGTTATAGGGAATGCCGATAGCGAAGCATTTTCGATTGGTATCCCCAAATAGCGAGTAAAACTCCACCGTAGCGCAGTGGTGCTGTAGAATCCTTGCAACAAAACATCGCACCCAGGCATCTAAAGGAGCACGATATGCGCGTCGACGAGGTTTTTAAGCAGGCAGCATCCCAGGGCACCGCACCCGTTTCGTTTGAGATGTTCCCGCCCAAGGGCGAGCTAACCCTCGACACGGCTCGCGAAGTGGCAGGCAATCTGTGCAAGCTTTCGCCGAGCTTTGTCTCGGTCACCTGCTCGGCCGGCGGCTCGGGCAACGGTGCCACCACCGCCCCCATCGCGCATATGATTACGAGCGAATTCGATACACCCTCGGTAGCGCATCTCACCTGCGTGGGCCGCACCCACGCCGACATCGCCGCCAAGATTGACGAATACCGCTCCGCCGGCGTAGAAAATGTGCTGGCACTGCGCGGCGATCTTCCCGCCGGCGCGAGCGAGAATGACAAGCCCGCCTCGGACTACGCCTTCGCCCGCGACCTCATCCCCGAGCTCGTCGACGCCGGCTTTTGCGTGGGCGCCGCAGCCTACCCCGAGGGCCACATTGCCTGTGAGGATCTCAACGCTTCGGTCGAATACCTCAAGCAAAAACAGGACGCCGGCGCGAGCTTCTTTGTGACGCAGCTCTTTTTTGATAACGAGTGCTTCTACCGTTTTCGCGAGCTTGCCGACAAGGCCGGTATCACTGTGCCCATTACCGCGGGCATCATGCCGTTTATGGGCAAGTCGCAGATCAGCCGCATGGTCTTTATGTGCGGCGCGTCGCTGCCCTCCCCCGTCATCAAGATTCTCGCCAAATACGAGAACGACCCCGAGAGCCTGCAGGCAGCCGGTGTAGATTATGCCGCCCGTCAGCTTTGCGACCTTAAGGAGCACGGTGCCGACGGTCTGCACCTGTACACTATGAATCGTCCTGAGATCGCCGCAACCATTATGGAGCGCCTGGGGTAATGGAAAAACCGCACATCGATACAGCTTTTGGTGAAGTGCCGGCCGACCTTGCGTCGCCGGCGCTCTACCGCATCGATGATGCCCACCATCCCCGCGTCGATCGTGCCGAGATGCTGCGGTATCTGGGTTACGGCGGCCAGCAGATTGAGCCCGAGCTGTCACGACGTATTGAGCTTGTGGTCGAGCGCCTTGAGCTGGACATTGAGCCCCGTGGCGTGCGACGCGTGTTTGCCGTCGATGCCACGGGCGTGGACGAGCAGGAAGAGCCCAGCATCCGTCTGGTTGGAACCAACGTTGAGCTGCGCGGTCGCGATATCTATCGACATCTCAAAGACGCCCGCTTTGCCGCGCTCATGGCATGCACCCTCGGCATGAACGCCGAGCGTCGTCTGCGCACCACGGGAGCCCAGCAGCCCCTAGAGGGAGCCGTGCTCGATGCCGCGTGCTCCGCCTATGTGGAAGCTGCCGTCGAGCAGATGGACCAGCAGGTCAAGGCTGCGGCCGCCGCACACGGGCTCGCCGGCAACTGGCGCTTCAGTCCCGGCTATGGCGACTGCCCGCTCTCCGCCCAGCGCTGGATCGTGGCTGCACTCAACGCCACACGGCTCATCGGGCTTACCGTCACACCTACCAGCCTGCTCATGCCCACCAAGAGCGTGACCGCGGTGATCGGCCTGTTTGACGGCGAAGCCCACGACGCCCAGAGTCGCCCCACCTGCAATATCTGCCGCATGCGTGAGCACTGCCGCTTCCGCGCCGCCCACACCACCTGCTATCCCAGCCATTAGGAGCCATCGATGTTTACTCCGCTTATCACTCATGATCTGGACGGTGCCGCGCTGGCGGCACCCGTCAATGCTGCGCGCTGCAACGGTGCCGCGTACAAAACGCGCACGATCGACGACCTTCGCATTAAGGACGATCGCCTGCGCGCCGCCATCGAGGGCACGGGGCACCTGCTGTTCGACGGCGGCATGGGCACCATGCTGCAGGCGGCCGGCATGAAGGCCGGTGCCCTGCCCGAGTTGCTCAACTTTGAGGAGCCCCAGGTCATTACCGATATTCAGCGTCAGTACGTCGAGGCTGGCTGTGATGTGATCACCGCCAACACCTTTGGCGCCAATGCCCACAAGCTCGACGGCGCCGCCACCGTGGCAGACGTCTTTGCCGCGGCAGTCACCTGCGCCCGCGAGGCCGGCGCCCGCTACGTCGCCGGCGACATCGGCCCCATCGGCGCCCTGCTGCGTCCCCTGGGCACCCTCAGCTTTGACGAGGCCTACGACCTCTTTGCCGAGGAAGTGCGCGCTGGCGTCGAGGCGGGTGTGGACCTCTTTATTATCGAGACCATGACAGATCTTGCCGAGATCAAGGCGGCGGTCCTTGCCTGCCGCGAGAATTCCGACCTGCCCGTCTTTGCCACCATGACCTTTGAGGAAGACGGCCGCACGTTCCTGGGAACGAGCCCCGAGGTCGCCGCCATCACCCTCGACGCCATCGGCGCCGACGTCCTGGGCATCAACTGCAGCCAGGGCCCGGCCGAGCTCCGAGGACTCGCCGCGCGTATGCTCACCGTCACCGACAAGCCCGTTATGGTGCAGGCCAATGCGGGACTGCCCCGCGTGGACGATGACGGCAATACCGTCTTTGATATCCAGGTACCCGAGTACGCCGAGGCCGTCGCCGGCATGATCGAGGACGGCGTGAGCGTCGTGGGCGGTTGCTGCGGTACCACGCCCACGCACATGGCAGCGCTGCGCACGCTTATCGACAACCACACGCCCAGTCCGCGTCACCGCAAGCCCAGCATGTCAGTCACGAGCGCCCAGACCGTGGTGGACCTCCCCTGTGACGGCCACAAGATTGCCGTCATCGGCGAGCGCATCAATCCCACCGGCAAAAAGCGCCTGCAGCAGGCCCTGCGCGACGGCGACCTGGACTATGTCGTAAGCCAGGGCATCAGTCAGCAGGAGCAAGGCGCCGACATCCTGGACGTCAACGTGGGCCTGCCCGAGATCGACGAGGTCAAGATCATCCAACAGGCGACCGAACAGCTCCAGGGCTCCACGCTGCTGCCGCTGCAGATCGACTCCACCGATCCCGCCGCCGTCGAGGCTGCCGTGCGCCGCTACGCCGGCAAGCCCATCATCAACTCGGTCAATGGCAAACAGCAGATCATGGACGAGATCTTCCCGCTGGTCGCCCACTACGGCGCCAACGTCGTCGGCCTCACGCTCGACGAAGGCGGCATCCCCGATACCGCCGAGGCTCGCTTCACCATCGCCGAGCGCATCGTGGCCGAGGCCGCCCGCTACGGCATCGGACCGGACCGCATCCTCATCGACTGTCTGGTCATGACCGCCTCGACCAATCAACGCCAAGCCGAGCAGATCCTGCGCGCCATGTCCCTGTGTAAGGAGCGTCTGGGCGTCAAATGCGCGCTCGGCGTGTCGAACATCAGCTTTGGTCTGCCAGCCCGCCCGCTGCTGGGCTCGGTCTTTTTGGCTGCCGCCTTTGGCGCGGGCCTGGACGCCCCCATCATGAACCCGGGCTCCAAGCGCTTTATGGATACCGTCTACAGTTATCGCGTCTTGAGCGTTGAGGACGAGGGCTCGACCGGATACATCGAGCGCTACGCCGGCTGGACCGATCCGTACAAGATCGCCGCGAACCCGGCGGCGGCTCAGACAGTATCGACCGACACTGTGCCCGCCGCTGGCACCGCCGGCACCGACGGCAACGACGACCCGATTCGTCGCATGGTCGTCTCGGGCCGCAAAGGCGAGATTGCGGCCGAGACCGAGCGTCTGCTGGCAGACCACGACGCCATGGACCTCATCAACAACCACTTTATCCCCGCCCTCGACGAGGTTGGCGTCCTCTTTGACCAGGGCAAGTTCTTCTTGCCGCAGCTCATGGCCTCAGCCGAGGCCGCACGCGTGGGTTTTGACACCATCAAGCGCCTGATGCCCGCCGGCGAGATTGCCGACAAGGGCAAAATCTGCGTGGCCACCGTCAAAGGCGACATCCACGACATCGGTAAGAACATCGTCAAGATGCTGCTCGATAACTACGGCTATACCGTCTTTGACCTAGGCCGCGACGTCGACCCGCAGGAGGTGCTCAAGACCGTACGGGAGCGTGACATCAAGCTCGTCGGTCTCTCGGCGCTTATGACCACCACGGTCGTCGCTATGGAGGAGACCATCAAGTTGCTTCATGCCGAGGTGCCGGGTGTCAAGATCATCGTAGGCGGCGCCGTACTCACCCCCGAATACGCCAAGCAGATCGGCGCGGACTACTACGCCAAGGACGCCGCCGAAAGCGCTCGTATCGCCGAAGAGGTCTTTGGGCAGTAACACAACGGAAACAACCGAGCACCAAAACGTGCCGCATGCGCCACTTGGCACGTGCGGCACGTTAGAATAGACGAGACTATGCTCGTTTTGGCAGATAGGAGTGCAAGGATGGCGATCACGCCCGCAGAAATCGCGGAAACCCGCGGCATGGTTGAGGAGCAGAACCTCGACATCAGGACCATCACCATGGGTGTTTCGCTCATGGGTTGCGGCGACGAGAACCTCGACCGCATGTGCACGAAGATCTACGACCACGTGACGCACACGGCTGAGCACCTGGTCGAGACCGCCGAGAACCTCGAGCGCGAGTACGGTATCCCCATTGTCAACAAGCGCGTTTCCGTCACCCCGGTGGCGCAGATTGCCGCGTGCTGCAAGGATGAGGACCTCACCCCCATCGCGCATGCCCTCGACCGCGCGGCCGAGACGCTCGGCATCGATTACCTGGGCGGCTTCTCCGCACTCGTCCAGAAGGGCATCGGCGACGCCGACCGCCGTGTCATCCAGTCCATCCCCCAGGCGCTCGCTACCACCAGCCGCGTCTGCTCCAGCGTCAACGTCGCCAGCCTGCGCGCCGGCATCAACATGGACGCCGTGCTCATGGCGGCTCAGACCATCATCGATGCCGCCAAGCTTACGGCAGATGAGGATTCCGTCGGTGCTTCCAAGTTTGTCTGCTTTGCCAACATGGTCGAGGACTCCCCGTTTATGGCGGGCGCCGTTCACGGCGGTGGCGAGGCCGACGCCGTCATCAACGTAGGCGTCTCGGGCCCCGGCGTTATGGCCGCAGCCCTGGAGAAGCTGCCCGATTCCGCATCGATGATGGAAGTCGCCGAAAAGATTAAGCAGACCGCCTTTAAGATCACCCGTGCCGGCGAGCTCATGAGTCGCGAGGCCGCCCGTCGCCTAGGTGTCGAGAAGGGCATTGTCGACCTGTCGCTGGCGCCTACGCCTGCCGTCGGCGACTCCGTCGCGCGCATCCTCGAGATCATCGGCGTGGGCACCTGCGGTGGCCCCGGCACGACCTGCGCGCTCGCCATGCTCAACGATGCCGTCAAGAAAGGCGGCGTCATGGCCAGCTCCAGCGTGGGCGGCCTCTCGGGCGCCTTTATCCCCGTGTCCGAGGACGCCGGCATGATCGCCGCCGTCGAGGCCGGCGCGCTTTCGCTCGAGAAGCTCGAGGCCATGACCTGCGTGTGCTCCGTTGGCCTGGACATGATCGCCATTCCCGGCGACACCCCGGTCGAGACTATCGCCGGCATTATCGCCGACGAGATGGCCATCGGCGTCATCAACAATAAGACCACGGCCGTGCGCGTGATCCCCGCCATCGGCAAGGGCGTGGGCGACTGCGTTGAGTATGGCGGTCTGTTTGGCCGTGCGCCCATCATGCCGGTGAACCCCAACGCCGGCACCGTGCTTGCCCACCGCGGTGGACGCTTCCCGGCGCCGCTGAACTCGCTCAAGAACTAGCGGGGAGTTACAGGGCGAGGAGCCCCGGGGAGGGCAAATATATAAGGTCGCCTGCTCGGACAGTCCTGACTCGCACGGAGAGCACATTAAGTGCTCTCCGGCTCGTGCGGAACTCGCGATCGACCTTATATATTTGCCCTCCCCGGGGCTCCCGCACAACGGGACCTCGGTTGGGTTCTATCCCTTTGGCAGTCGCTTCGCTTCTGCCCCTACTTTGCTGGTATGGCGGTTTGGCATTGGATCGGTTCTATCTGATATATGCTGGTTGCGGCTCTTCTTTTGAGAGGAGTCGCTTTTTTGTTGCTAGGAGGTTGGCCCGTGGTTGATGGGGATGTTCGCTCTGAGCTTCTTTCTGCTGATTGGAATGGCGAATGGATGCGTCTGCAGGCCGCGCGGCATCGGGCTGATGATTCTTTTGAGTGGGATAAAAGGGCCCGGCATTTTCGGCCGCTTGAGACTGCTCCGTATGCCCGGGACTTTATGAAGCTGTTGGCGTTAAAGCCTGGTGAATCCGTGCTGGATATGGGGTGTGGGGCTGGGTCGATTGCTATTCCGCTTGCTCAGGCTGGACATCCCGTGATTGCCGCTGATTTTTCCCCTGCTATGTTGGGCACGCTTGATGCTGGCATTGAGTATTACGGACTCGAGGAGCTTATTACGCCGCTTGAGCTTGCCTGGGATGACGATTGGAATCTGGTTGGACCGGTCGCGAAAGCTGTGGATGTTGCCTTTGCGAGTCGCTCGGTTACTACGAACGACCTAAAAGGCGCGCTTGCCAAGCTCGACCGTACGGCTCGGCGGCGTTGTGCTGTCACGATGGTCGCCAACTCCAGCCCGCGCTATGACCTGCACGTGATGAATGCCATCGGCGCCTCGGTTACCCGTAGCAATGGTTTTGTGTACGCCTTTAACATCCTTATTCAAATGGGTGCACTACCGCAGGTCACGTATTTTGAATCGCCCCGTCGTGACACCTTCGATAGCCTCGAGGCCGGCGTGGCGGACTTCTCCCGTATGCTCGAGCATGGCAACGAGGATAAGATCGATCGTCTGCGCGACTATATCGCCCAACATATGATCGAGAACCCCCATGCCGGCGAGCCGGGATCCAAGGGCGTGCCGCAGGGACGTTACATGCTCGACCACATCCGCAAAGTCCGATGGGCGTTTATCGCCTGGGAGCCGGTCTCTGCGCCCCGACCGTAGCCCATCTAAAGCATGCATCGTCTACCCGCCCGGCATCCGCATTCTTTGCGAACTGGCAAACGCGCTCCACACCGCGCCGTTCCTGCGCTATCGTGGGACAGCTCACGTAGATTAAGGCCCCATCGCGGGGCGCCCCATACATAGAAAGCGAGAACCCATGGCACTGACAGGAGCCCAGGTCAAGCAGCTTCGCAGCATGGCCCATCACCTCAACCCCGCCATCATCATCGGTAAGTCCGATGTCAACGAGGGTACCGTCGAGCAGACGGTCGCCTACCTGGAGAAGCACGAGCTCGTTAAGTGCTCCGTGTTGGACGGCTCCAGCCTTTCTGCCCGCGAGGCCGCCGAGGAACTCGCCGAGCGCTGCCACGCCGACGTCGTTCAGGTTATCGGCCGCAAGTTCTCGCTGTATCGAGAGTCCTCGCGCAAAGATATCGAGAAGATCAAGCTCGTCTAAGGGCCGATCGGTTCACACAGAGCAAGCCTGCGGGCGTCCGAATGATGCGGGCGCCCGTTTTTTATCGCTCAATGAACGGTCGGTTGACCCTGCTTTCGACCAGACGCTCGTAGAGACGCTTGGTCTCGGGCTCGGGAACGCCTGCGACCTGTTCCTTAAGATGATGGATATGCCCGCTATAGAGCTCGACGATATCGCGCCGTCTCCCCGCCGCTCCGTACACGCGCATGGCGCATCGCACCATGTCCTCGCGTGCGGTCTCCTGACGTAGCCCCGCTTCTACCAGCCAGATTGCCGACTGCAGGTCGTTTTCTTCCAAGGCAGCGCTTGCTCCCACAATCATGCAGTCGATAAACTTCGACTGCATGATGCGGCGCATGCGCAAAAAGTACGTTGGATTGCAACCGTTGGGGATATACAGCGGTCCGGTATAGAGCTGTTCGATCTTAAGACACAGCTCGACCAGGTGAGGCCCACGCACTCTTGTGCGATTACCCAAAATCTCGCGGCTTATCTGCTCAAATAGCTTCACATCGGTCTTAACGTAATCCCTGTTGAGGCCAAGGCAGTCGTTTTGAATCAGGACGCACGACTTGCCATCTGGCGTGGGTCCCAAAGCGGATCGTAAGCGTGACACAGTCGAATACAAGTTGTTACGGGCGCTACTGTACTCGGCATGTGGCCACAGTTCCATAGCCAAGGTCTCGCGATCGACAAACGAATCGATACCCAACGCAAGCCGCTCGGCAAGCGTTGCCGCTTTCTTACGACGCCACATCTTGTCTGTGATGGGAAATCCGTCGCGCTCGGCACGAAACGCGCCAAACATGCGAATCTCGATATGATCGATAGCGTCGACGGGTTCGACATCGCCGACCTGGAACAGCCGCTCGCTCTCTCCCTCCAAATCGTCGCGCAGCGAATATCGCGATAGCTCACGCACCGGGAGCTTCTTTCGAATCTTGGCAGCAGGCTCGCCCAGGCAATGCATCGCAAGGCGTGCAAACAGCCGATACGCTGGCTCCAGAATCCCAGAACGATTCATAGACATCCAAGCGGCAAGATCGCTGTCACGGCCCGCAGACGCCAAATGCAGCGCTACGATCCAAGCCTCCGCGCCGCCGACTTGTGTCCGACTTAGGTCGAGCAGCTCTGCCTCTTCTCGTACCGACACCATCGACGTATTGCGAAGGCTTGATGCACGCTCCAACAGCAACGCGTTGTCGCGCATGTATGCGATCGACTCGTCAGTAAGCTTGAGTACCTGGACCGCGCGGAACTTCGCGTTGACCGGACGTCCCTCGGCGAGCGCCTGCCAGCCTTCGAGTAGCAGGCCAAACAGCTGGATGTGATTGTCACGCACGCGCACGGCAAAGCGATCGAGCTCATTAAACGCCGTATCGTCAGTCATCGGCAGGCCTGCAAGCAGACGCCGTGCCGCCAGCACCATACGCACCCAGACAGCCGGTGCCTTAAGCCCACGAGCATCGAGCGCCTCCCGTGTCCGAGACATCTCGTCGTCACGCTCATCGATTCCCATAAAGGACCCATCGAAGAGCTCCACCAACATCCGATCTGCCCGTATGAGAATCTCTGCAATATCGAGTTCGCAATCATATACCTTGTTCGCCTTGAGTCCCGAAAGCGCTGCGCCGTCTTTCGCCTGTTCGGTCAGCCGGCTCTTAACCTCGATATGCGCCGACAGCATATCGAGCGCAGCACAAGATGCCTCATTTTTTGGAAGAGCAGGATTGGCTGGAAGCCCAAGCTCGCAATCTCCATAACAGACGACCGTAAGCACCTGGGCGACTTTCCAAGAAACCGAATCAATCTCGCGGACCGACTGTGCGCTCGCATGTTCGACAATCGAGGCCATATACCGGGCCAGTTTAGTATTCGAAACGCTTACCGCCGCCAAATAGACACCAAGTGCCTCGGTGGGCGTCGGCTCCAACGCGGGCTTATCGGCATTCGTCGTCCTCAGTACCGCGCGACAGACATCCCCTCCATGCCCAGTCAGAGCCAAATCGACACCATACTGTCCAGCAAGCTCAAGGACGGCGTCGCGATCCAAAAAGGCATCTGCCAAATCCATCGCAGCATCGCATCGGCCCGCCTTGAGCAGAATGCGCGCCGTGCGCACAACGAGCTCTGGACGAATTTCCGCAACCATTTTTCGTAATCTCAGGCGTGCGTTATCCTCGGTGCCCATGCACGTAAAGCTTCGGTCGACCGGATCGACACCAAAAATCGGATAATCACGAACAAGATAGGACTGATCGATCATGGAAAGCCTGACACCGCATGCCTCAAGTTCCGCAATCTTGCCCTCGCCCATCAGGGCCATCACGCATGCCACGTTAAATAGGGCGCCGTTATCGATTGATGCCATATCGGCAAGTGCCGCACCGTATACGTTGACAATCTCGTTTTCGAGCAAGCTGGAAACGTCGCCCTCTCCGTACAGCCCCGTCTGCATAGCCGAAACCAACTCGGGAACACCCTGTGTGAGCTGGTAAAAATCGAGCGACGTGCTAATCGAGAACGCCGATGCCCAAGCCGAATACTCATAGGCATGCACCTTGAGCATCTGCGCATTGATCTTGACCGAGTCACCCAGCCCGCGAATCAACTGGCGATTTGAGGGGCGGCAGGTGACAAAGACCCCGATCCCCATAGTGCGCAGGCCTCGAATTCGATCGATAAGCTCCTCGGTATCTTGCCGATCGAGGTTGGGGACGTTATCAATCGCAATCAACGATCGCGGTTTGTCCTCAAGTTCATCTGTGACCACTTCGAGCTGCATAAACACCTCGCGGGCAATCGCGCGGTCAGCCTCGATGATTCGTACCAGACCGCGCGTCGGGTCGCTTTTGACTTCCTGAGTGTACTGAAGCAATATCGATGTTTTCCCAAACCCATCTGGTGCATAGAGCAACACAATGCCCGCCTTGCGGCCCTTGATAATCAACTCGCTCATCAGGCGATCACGTCGGATCATATAACCTGTGCCCAACGGCGCCAATTCGAGATCGTCCGTATCGTTCAGCCCGTTCATCATGCTCGCTCCTTACCTCGGCCACATGGACACCGTAATCGCAAGACAGCCCAAGCCATCCCGTAAATCGAACGACGCAGAGTTTTAGGTTGTCTTTCGGTTCGCATTTGGCAAGTTTTTGTTCAGCGAGCGCCGATTGAAACTTTTCCCCCAACCAACCGGTCTTTGCGCAGGTCAATGCGCTTGCCAGCATGTCCCACTCATTTGGCAGTGTAACGCAATGGGGCTTGTAATATTTTGTTGCGCAACTCGCCTACGCGCTGCTACCGTTTGCGACTCATTAGTAGCATTTTTGAATAGACTATGCTAGAGGATGCATCACGCTATATGAGGCACCACCGTCAAGCTTTTGGCAAGCTAATGTTATGCACACCATAAAGTCCGCGCTCATTCTGGTTCCGCTGGCAGATATTGCGGACGGACGCAGTATAAGGGCTCATGAGTCTATAAGCTAGCCGCCATCCCGCATATGCATAATAAAAAAGGCCCCCGCAGAACGGGAGCCTGAAACAAAGTAATAACAAATCGCTCGGATTGTACTACTCGCAGAGCGAAAGGGCAGCCTCGTCGGCAACGACGACGCAGTTGGTGTGCAGCTGCAGGATCGAAGCCGGGCACTCGGGCGTAACCGGGCCATAGCACATATCGTGCACAGCCTGAGCCTTGGCCTCGCCGTTGGCGACGACCAGGATCATGCGGGCATACATGATGGTCTGGGTACCCATGGTGTAAGCCTGGCGGGGAACGTCGTCGATGCTATCGAACAGGCGGCTGTTGGCCTGAATGGTGCTCTCGGTGAGGTCGACGCAGTGCGTACCCTTGGAGAAGTGGTCATCGGGCTCGTTGAAGCCAATATGACCGTTATTACCAATGCCGAGCAGCTGCAGATCCGGGTAACCGGCGGCAGCGACGATCTTATCGTACTCGGAGCAGGCAGCGGCGGCATCGGGGTTGGAGCCATCGGGCACGTGCGTGTTATTCAGATCGACGTTGATGTGATCGAAGAAGTTCTCGCGCATGAAGTAGTGATAGCTCTGGGGATCATCGTGCGAAAGGCCGCGATACTCGTCCAGGTTATAGGTGCTGACCTCGGAGAAGTCAATATCGCCCTTCTTGTACCAATCGGCGAGCTGCTTGTAGGCGCCAATCGGAGTGGAGCCGGTGGCAAGACCAAGCACGCAATCGGGCTTAAGGATAACCTGCGCCGAGATGATATTGGCGGCCTTGCGGCTCATATCCTCGTAGTCTTTAGCTTTAATGATCTTCATTACGCATCCTTTCTCGTAGAAGAGAGGCAAGGCTCCCCTTACAAGCACTTGCCCGCGGCCTGCGTCGGCCGCAACCAACGTGTGCGGCCACCAGGGCGAGGTCGCGTAATGTATGTATCTCGTGTCTAGCCGCGTCGAGGCCCCTGCCCGTCCACGGTGACCCGAAGCCTTTTAGCCTCGGACATTTCCATCTTGCCACGGAGGGCGCCCTCTTTCAAGGGCGCCCTCCGTAAACGTGTTTGAATTGTAGGCCAAAGGGCAAGCGAACGAGTTAGCGCTCGCGAGCGACGATGAGCTGATCCATCTCCTCGACATGCTCGCCGACGGAGCCCTTGATGCTCGAGAACTCAACAGAGTTGCACACCAAAATGGGAACCGTCACATCGTAGCCCTCGGCCTCGATTGCCTCGCGTTCAAACTCGATAAGCACATCGCCCTTATGGACGATATCGCCCACCTGTGCATGCACGGTAAAGTGTTTGCCCTCGAGCTGAACGGTATCGAGTCCAACGTGGATTAAAACATCCAAGCCATCGACCGTGTTGAGCGCAACGGCGTGTCCCGTTGGAAAAATCGCCTCGATCTTGGCATCCGCAGGTGCAATCACGCGCGTGCCCGTAGGCCGAATGGCAACGCCTTGGCCCAAAAGGCCAGTGGCAAACGTCTGGTCGTTAACCTCGGAAAGCGGAATGACATCGCCCGAGATGGGAGCATCCAGCGTAAGGACCCGACCACGCATACCAAAAGACCTTAGGACTTTAGTGAACATGCTCCCCCTTGGACATACCAATAATCAAAACCAGTCTGACTAGTTTACCACTTGGCATTGGTTTTTGACCATTAGGGAAGTTCGCGCTTGACAACCTCGACGATGTCGTCAACGACGCGCTGAGTCAGCTCGTGCGTCTCGGCCTCGGCCATCACGCGAACCAGCGGCTCGGTACCGCTCGGGCGCACCAGAATGCGGCCGCGACCGTTAAGCTCCTTCTCGGCGGCAGCGACAGCGTCCCAAATGGGCTGGCAATCGTCCAGACCGGCCTTGTTGTCGGAATGCACGTTGACGAGCACCTGCGGGTACTTCTTCATGATGCCGGCAAGGTCGGTGAGGGTGCGGCCAGTGCGCTTGAGCACGGCCAGCAGCTGCAACGCCGTCACCAGGCCATCGCCGGTGGTGTTGTGCTCCAGGAAGATGATGTGGCCGGACTGCTCTCCGCCGATAACGGCGCCGTCCGCGAGCATGCGCTCCAGCACGTAGCGGTCGCCCACGGCGGTCTGCACCATCTCAAAGCCCTGTTCCTTCATAGCGGTGGAAAAGCCCAAGTTGCACATAACGGTCGAGACGATCTCGGAGTTGGCGAGCTTGCCGCGAGCGGCGAGGTCAGAGCCGCAGATGGCCAGGATGTAATCACCATCGATCTCGTTGCCCTCGCTGTCCACGAACAGCACGCGATCGGCGTCACCGTCGTGGGCCAGGCCGATGTCGGCGTGGGTGCGCAGCACGAGCTCGCGCAGTGGCTCAAGATGAGTGGAGCCGCACTCGACATTGATGTCGGTGCCACAGTAGTCGGTATTGATGGCGTGGACCGTGGCGCCCAGACGCTGAAGCGCGGCAGGCGTGGTCTGGCAGGAAGCACCGTGACCGCAGTCAACGGCAACGACCAGGCCGTCGAGCTTAAGGCCGTCGAGGGTGCTGATAGCGTGGTCGACGTATGCCTTGCGAGCGTCCTTCATCTTGATGATGTGGCCCACACCGGCGCCGGTCGGCAGCGTGTCGGCAGCCATGGCCTCCTCGGACATGACCCAGGCGCTGATCTCTTCTTCAACGGCATCGGGAAGCTTCATGCCCTTGCGGCTAAAGAACTTGATGCCGTTAAACTCCGGCGGATTGTGCGAAGCGGAGATGACGATGCCGCCATCGAGGTCGTTTTGGACGGTGAGCAGCGCCACGGCCGGCGTAGGGATAACGCCGCAGCAGTGCGGGCGACCGCCCTCGGCCATAATGCCAGCGGTCAGAGCGCTCTCGAGCATGGTGCCCGAAAGACGCGTGTCGCGGCCAACGCAAATGTCCGGACCAAGGAACTTGGTCGCCGCACGGCCAAGGCGAAACGCGAGGTCGCACGAGAGGTCGGCGTTGGCGACGCCACGGACGCCGTCGGTGCCAAAGATGTTCTGGGGCATAGGATCGCTCCTTCCCAAGTGGGCAAAACGCACTCGCCCACCCTAGTCGAAAAAGAAAAGCGAGACCTGCCGAGCAATCGGCAGGCCCCGCTTGTACATTGTATCTCGTAAGGAGAAAAACCTTAACGCTTGGAGAACTGGGGAGCGCGGCGGGCCTTCTTGAGGCCGTACTTCTTGCGCTCGACCACGCGAGCATCGCGCGTAAGGAAACCGGCCTTCTTGAGGTCAGCACGGTAGTCGCCAGCGTTCAGAAGAGCGCGAGCGATGCCCAGGCGCAGAGCGCCGGACTGACCGGAGATGCCGCCGCCATCGCACAGAGCGATAACGTCGAACTGACCGGCGGTATCGGTCACCTTGAAGGGAGCAAGGGCGTTCTCAACGAGCTGATGACGGCCGAAATACTGCTCGGCGTCACGCTTGTTGATAGTCACCTTGCCGGTGCCGGGGACGAGACGGACGCGGGCGACGGCGTTCTTACGACGGCCGGTACCCTGGTAGACAACGGTGTTCTCAGCCATCTTTAAGCCTCCAGCTCAATCTTCGTGGGGTTCTGGGCAGCATGCGGATGCTCGGCACCAGCGTAGACCTTAAGCTTGGTCATCTGGGCACGGCCGAGGGTGGTCTTGGGCAGCATGCCGCGAACGGCGCGCTCGATGACCTTCTCCGGGTGCTTCTCCATAGCCTGGTGGAAGCTCTCAGCCTTGAGGCCGCCGTTGTAGCCGCTGTGGCGATAATAGGTCTTCGTGTCGGCCTTGTTACCGGTAAGCTGGACCTTATCGGCGTTGATGACGACAACGAAGTCGCCGCAGTCGCTGTTGGGCGTGAACTGGGGCTTGTTCTTACCGCGCAGGATCATTGCGATCTGGGTGGCAAGACGGCCCAGGACAGCACCATCGGCGTCGACGAGAACCCAGTTGCGCTGGACCTCGCCCTGCTTGGCGTAGTGAGTCGATTTCGAAATCACTTAGACTCCTCCATGTACAGTACGTGTTGTTACAGAGATTCACGGGGCTCTGCAAGTAACCCGTCCATATTACCCCGCCCGTCGCCCGAGTCAACAGGTATTTTGGCTCTGACCAGACTTTCTGCACATGTCGTCCATCGGTAATGATGTCGCGACGCTAGCGCTCGACAAATGCCTCGATATCACTCAGCAGACGCTTTGCCTCCTGACGACCCTGAATATACAGGTCGAGAAGCTTTGCCGGATCGTGCTCGACGTGACCGACCTCGACAGGCTTTTGCGGGGCAACGACCAGCGCGCGGCCCTCGCGCTCATACTTCCACAGATGCATGCGCTGGATGTTATAGCGGTCGTGGCGCGTCTCGATAGCCTCGAGCAGATAGGGGTAGTCGGCATAGCGGGCGCGTGCGGCAGGCATAAACTCGTAGGGCTTTTTCTCGTACGAGCGGTCCTGCGTGACAATAACAACCGCGCGATCGAAGCCGGCCTCCTCCAGCACGTGCTCGATGGGGACCGAATCGGCTACGCCGCCGTCGACGTATTTGTGCCCGTCGATCTCGACCGGCGGCGTCACCAGCGGTAGCGACGTCGAGGCGCGCACGGCATCGAGGTCGAGCACGGCGCTTTTGACCGACAGATATGCAGCGGTTCCAAAGAGCATGTCCGTCGCGACGGCGTACATCTCGATGGGGCTCGCGTCGAATGCCTCGTTGTCAAAGGGATCCAAGCGGTCCTGGACATCGTTGAAGATGAAGTCGTAACCCACGATGGAGCCTGTAGACGCAAACGATGCGGCACCCATGAAGCGGTTGTCGTTGCAGAAAGTCAGGTTGATGCGGTTGGCACGGCCGATCTGGTGCGACTTGTAGTTCACGCCGTTGAGGGCGCCGGCCGATACGCCATATACTGCCGGAATCTCGACGCCGGCTTCCATGAGGACGTCGAGCACGCCCGCGGTAAATTGCCCGCGGAAGCTGCCGCCCTCCAAAACGAGCGCGACCTTGCCGGCGTTCTTTGCCTTATCTTCTGCCGTCATGTTGACCTCCTACTGTTTCGTTTTGGCCTTCTTCTACCCAGTTTTGAGATGGAGAGCGTATGGGTTTTGGAGTTGAGCGGGACGAGGCGACTGGCGGAAAGCACGTCCCGTTCTGGGGGGCGATTCCGGGATGGACTTTCCGCTTGAGCTGCCATTGGGAAAGCATGTCCCACCCCACAGCTCGATTCCGGGTCGCAGTTTCCGCTTGAGGCGCCATCCGGAAACTACGTCCCAGTCTGAGTGCGGATCCTGGGATGCGCTTTCCGCCTGGGCTGCCATTGGGAAAACGCATCCCACTCTGCGTTACTGCGGCGTTTTCTTTACGCCCGCGCCCTGCATAGAGTTCGATTCTCCGCGGGTTTGGGGTTCCGTTGATGCGGCGCATGGCAGGCTGAGATTCGATAACATCGCATCCATATGAAGTTGAGGCTTTGCGCGGAGAATCCGCGTATTTGCTTCGCAAATCCGCACCGGCTTCGGCCGCCTGCCGGCGTCCTCGCCCGCGGGCTAAAAACGCTTACGCGTTTTCTTTACGCCCGCGCCCTGCATAGAGTTCGATTCTCCGCGGTATCTATATGTAATAAAAAAGCAGGTAGAAACACTTCTCTACCTGCCTGTAACTATTGGTGGAGGCGCGGAGAATCGAACTCCGGTCCACGAAAGCCCCCTGATTGGCATCTCCAAGCTCAGTCGCTGGTTTAGTCTCGGACGCTTTGCGCGCAGCGACACGCTCGCGGCATCCCAACCGGTTCGGTCTTAGCCCGCGCCATACCGATTACGTGCGCGGGAGCATTCCCCTAACATGACGTCGCGCCGGTGTCGGGGAAATCACCGGGTTGACGCGCCGCTATAAACTAAGCAGCGAGAGCCATAGGCTCAAAAGAAGAGTTGTTGTCAATTCAATTTGACGGTACCCCTGTTTAACGAGGCGAGGAGACCTCGGCTTGCTTCCTCTCTCAGAGCTATCGTGTCGAAACCAGTCGCCCCCGAATGTTGGGAAAGTCTGGATGGTATCGGGCCTGCAAACACCCGATAACCGTCGACTTTTCAAGGAACACGCGGGGTGAACCCCGCTCGTGGATAGCTATCTTACCACGTTCTAAAGGCAGACAGCTGCTCTATGCACGAGCTGTGAAGACCCTAATGTGCGCCATACTTCGCATTTTTGCCACTGAACGTGTCACGTATATTTTCGCCAAGCAAAATTGACCCGTCGAAAGGACCGTAATGGATACCAACCAGCAACTCGTCAATGCCCTCGCAGGCCTGGGCTCAACCATTACCGAAGCTATGGATGTCATCGAAGGCTTTGTCCCCTGCGGACATCCCGCCCTCACGGTATCGAACGCCCTTGTTGCGCTGGACGCTGACGATGATGCAGCTCTCGCCCAGCAGTTTGAGACCGTCGAGGGCTTTATCGACCACGTGAGCGAGAACCGCGGCGTGGCCGCCTACCACGGCATCGAGGTCGAGCTCGCGGGTCCCAAAGCCGATCTGCTCGCAGCAATCCGCGAGGTAGGCGCCCTTATGCAGACCGCAGGCGTCAAGAACACCCAGGTCAACGAGTGGGTCTACCGCAGCCTAGCAGCACTAAACGATTCCGACGAAAAGGCCGCCGAGAAGCTCGTCGAAGCTCCCGTCATCAAGGCAGCGCTTTTGTAATTAGAGGATGCGTGGCCTTCTGAGCGCCGACGTTCCGAAGGCCACGCAAACAGTTCGCGTTAACCGATAGCCGCGCCACCACGTTCGGCCAAAGCTAGAATCGGCTTCATTTGGCGCGGGGTCTTTGCTGCAAGATCGGCATGTTCGAGCAGCTTGCGATTGTTGGTCACCAAGTAATCGATCTGCGCGCGCTTGCACGCGGCGAGTACCAAGTTGTCCTCGTAATCGCGATGGAGCGTCAGATATTTGTCGGCTAGCCACAGATCGGATGCATCAGCGCCCACGGCCGTGGCGTTTTCGATCATGTTCCGAACAAACGCCAACGCCGTGTCGCCAATTACACGGACAGATGCCTCGTCGAGCGCTCCCCCGCTGGCAAGAACGCTACGCTTCAGCTCGTGTTGGACAACGTACAGCACGTCCTTGGCAATATGCACCGGAAAGAACAGCAACGCCCCCGCCTCCGTCGCCTGCCCAATAAACGCACGCGCGGCAAGCGACTCGGCATGGTCGACGCAAAACGAATCAACCCATACGTTGGCGTCCACCATGATCTTAAGGGGGCCTCCACTCACAGGATCATCCCCTTTTGGCGATAATGCTCATCCATGGCTTCGGGATAGACTGTGTCCCAGCTGCGGTCATCAGACGCAGATGATGTATCGATGCCCAGGTCCGCGTAAAGCTGACCCACCGCCGCCCATGATGCGACAAACGGCGAGGTGGCACCAGCACTAGGCAGTTGGTCTTCAACGGCCGACAACGCCTCTTCGCACGAACCGCCACCCTGCGCAACCTTGGCCACCACCTTTTTGATGAGCTCGGGCAGTGACCCGCCCGAAAGCCGCAGCGCCTCCTCGGCGCGGTTCTTGACCTGGCGATCCACGCGAACGTTCACCTGCGCCATGCCGCTAGCAGCACCCACGTCGATCTCGCTCCCTTCAATTGCTAGCCTCGATAGCAACACTTTATAGAGACGCTATCAAATGGTCAAATACAAAAGGCATGCGCCCGGACGACACCGATGCCGTCTGGGCGCATGCCAGATAACGTGGACAAACACGTCTGCTAACGCAGGTAAGCCTTCGCGTTGCTCAGGCTGTAGGCGATCGTCGAGCCGTTGTGCAGCAGCGACGATGCCTGCGAGGCAATCGCGCCGGTAATGCCCAGTACCAAGAGCGCCGAGTTGGTGAGCATCACCTTAGAGTAGGAGCTCGTCAGACGATCAACGAGACCCTGACTCATGAGGCGCAGGCGCACGATCGCAGCAAGATCCGTATCGGTCAGGATGATATCGGCGACCTCCTTGGCGACGTCGCTTCCGCCACCCATTGCCAGGCCCACGTCGGCCAAGCCGAGCGCCGGCGAATCGTTGACGCCGTCGCCCACCATGGCAACATGGCGCCCCTCGCCCTTAATGCGCTCCGCATACGCGTACTTGTCCTCGGGCAGCAGCTCGGCCTTAAACTCGTCGACCCCTGCCTCTCGCGCAATGCGCTCGGCCGTGCGCTCGGAATCGACTGTGAACATAACGACATGCTTGACGCCCAGAGCATGCAGGTCGGCGATGACCTCACGGACCCCAGGCTTGAGCGGGCCCTCGATGCCGAGCACGCCGACGACCTTGCCATCGACCGCCAAATACAGCGGCGACAGGCCCTGCATCTGAGGCTCGATTTGCTCCTTAATGTCGGACTCGAGCTGCGCGCCCTCATCCTCAAATACAAAGTGCGCGGAACCGATGATGACGCGACGCCCTTCGATGGACGAAGCGATGCCGTGTGCCACGATGTGCTCGACGACAGCATGCCGCACGCAATGCCCTGCACGCAGGCATTCTTTACCGGAGCGCTGGCGAGCAGCTTGATGCCAGCCGTACCAAGCAGAAAACCGCCACCGACAAGCAGGGTGTTAAACGTCGACTTCTTCATGTTGCTTTTCCCTTTTGCCGCATTGGACATGGCACGGTGCCTCAGCACCCGAGTGAATAAGTTTGCATGAGCACACTTTTGAAAAATAGTTAAATAGATCTAACTATTAAGGTCAAAGATGGTTAACTTTATGGAAATTTTAGGGTGCAGACCGGCCGACTTCCGACAATCCGTCTGCCGCAACGTACATCTCCGGCATCCAAGAAAGACTCTCCCCCGTCCCAGCAAATCGAGGTCTAATACTTTTCCCGAGAAGTGAACGAGCAAAATCGGACCCTTGAAGCATCCGCATTTTTTAGTAACAAAACTGCAGGGAAAACTCGACAAAACCGCAGGAAACAGTGTCCAAAAAGTGTCGAAGCTTCAGAGGTCCAAATAAGGTCGTTCACTTCTCGGGAAAAGTATTAAGCTTCGCTTTCCACAGCCCAAAAATGTGACCAAGGGACCGTCCCTGCGCCACATCCACAAAAAAATGAGGGTGCCAACGGCACCCTCATTCACCAAATTCCATTTAGCCCGACTGACCAGAACGGCCGAGTCGCCACGGAACCGAGGGGCCGGGCGCAGGGCCTTGCCTCTCAATGAGTTCCGCACGAACAGGAGGCGCCAGTGGCGCCTCCGTCGTGAGTCAGGACTGTCCGAAATTGAGAGGCAAGGCCCTGCGCCCGGCCCCTCGGTTCCCGCTTACGAGAGCGACGTTCTCAGCAACTCGTTGAAGAGCTTCGGGTTACCCTTGCCACGGCTCGCCTTCATGCACTGGCCCACCAAAAAGCCGATGACCTTCTGGTTGCCGTCACGATACTGCTGTGCCTGCTCGGCACAGTTTGCCAGCACCTCGTCCACAATCGGCTGCAACGCGCCGGCATCGCTCACCTGACGCATACCGCGCTCGTCGACGATCTTGTTGGGGTCGTCGCCGGTCTGGGCCATGGCCTCAAAGACCTCGTGAGCCTGGTTGGAGCTGATGGCATCGGTCGCCAGCAGCTTGGCAAGCGCTGCCACCTGAGCTGGCGCGATGCCGGACTCGGCGAGCGACACGCCCGCGCCCTTAAGGTAGGCGATCATCTCGTTCACCAGCAAGTTTGCAACCGTCTGGGCCTCCTTGCCAGCCATACCGGCAGCGGCGGTCTCAAAGAACTCGGCAAACTCCGGGTCACCGGCGATTTGCTCGGCATCGGCCGCCTTAATGCCAAAATCGGCCTCAAAACGGGCGCGCTTGGCATCGGGCAGCTCGGGAATCTCACCTCGGCAGCGATCGATGAACTCGTCGTCCAGATCGAACGGCGCCAAGTCGGGGTCGGGGAACAGACGATAGTCGTCGGCCGTCTCCTTCACACGCATGACCACGGTGCGCTTGCGGCTGGGCTCCCAGTGGCGGGTCTCCTGATAGATAATGCCGCCCTCCTCGAGCACCTCGGCCTGGCGGCAAATCTCGTAGGCAAGGCCGTCGTGCAGGCTCTTAAACGAGTTGAGGTTCTTAAGCTCGGTTTTGGTACCCAGCTTGGTCTCGCCGCGGCGGCGCAGCGACACGTTGCCGTCGCAGCGCATGGAACCCTTCTCCATCGAGCAGTCCGAAATGCCCAGCGTCACAAAGATGCGACGGAGCTTTTCCATAAACAGGCGAGCCTCCTCAGGCGTACGCAAGTCGGGCTCAGTCACGAGCTCAATCAAAGGCGTGCCGCAGCGGTTGTAGTCGACGAGCGACTCGGCAGCGGCGGTAATGCGGCCCTCGGCACCACCCACGTGCACCATCTTGGCAGCGTCCTCCTCCATGTGGATGCGCAGAATGCGGATGGGCACCGTGTAGGAACCGTCCTCGCGACGCTCGGGCATCTGCAGGTTGGACGCGTCATAGCTGGCCAGATGGCCGGCGCGCTGGTTGCCCTCGCGCATGGTCGACGTCATGAACGTGGACAGGCCCTCGGCGTTGGCCGAGGCGCTCGCCAGGCTCTGGGCCTCGGCCTCGCCAAACGCGCAATCGGGGCGCTCTGCAGCGCCGCGACCAGTCACGTCCAGGTCCAGGTGACCGTACATGGCAAAGGCGACCGGACCCTGCGTGGTCTGGAAGTTCTTGGCCATATCGGGATAGAAGTAGTGCTTGCGGTAGAACATCGAGTGGCGCTGGATCTCGCAGTTGGTGGCGAGGCCGGCCTTAACGATGCTCTCGATGGCGCGCTTGTTGGGCACCGGCAGGGCGCCGGGCAGGCCCAAGCACACCGGACACACGTTGGCGTTGGGCTCGTCATCGTGGCTGAGCTTGCAGTTGCAGAACATCTTGGTATCGAGTGCGGTGAGCTCGGTATGAATCTCCAGGCCGATCACGGCCTCCCAATCCTGCAGGACCTCGGAAAGCTCCTTCATTACAGCTCGCCTCCCTTCCCGGCAAAATCGGGTGCGACGGAAAGCGCGGGCGCACCCGTGGCGGCATCGGCAAAGCCGCGCTCCAGGGTGCGGGCAAACGTGAGCAGCTGACGGTCCTTAAACGCCGGACCCACCAGCTGGGCAGAAACGGGCAGCTGAGTATCCCCGCCCAAGCCCAGCGGCACCGAGATACCACCGTTGCCGCAAATGTTGAGCGAGATGGTGTACAGGTCGGAGAGGTACATCTGCGTGGGGTCGCTGATCTCGCCAAACTTAAAGGCCGTGCGCGGCGAGGCGGGCATGAGAATGGTGTCCACCTTGGCATACGCGGTGTCGTAGTCCTGCGTGATGAGCGTGCGGGCCTTTTGCGCAGCGTAGTAATACTTGTCGTACACGCCCGAGCTCAGCAGGTAGGCGCCGAGCATCTGACGGCGCTTGGCCTCGGCGCCAAAGCCGTGGGCGCGCGACAGCGAGCTCTGGTCGGACAGGTTGGCGCAGCCCTCCTCCTGATAGCCGTAGCGAATACCGTCGAAGCGGGCCAGGTTGGAGAACGCCTCGGCCGGGCCGATAACGTAGTAGGCGGCGATCGCGGCATCCAGGTGCGGCAGGTCGACCTCGACCAGCTCGGCGCCCTGGTTCTGCAGCTCCTGGGCGGCGCGCTGAACAGCGGCCTTGACCTCGAACGTCAGGCCCTCGGCCTCCATAAACGCGGGGATGATACCCACGCGCTTACCCTCGATGCTGTCGTTGAGATGCTCGGTAAAGTCGACGGCGCAATCCTGGCTGGTGCAGTCGTACGGATCGTGGCCCGCGCCGGTAAGCGCGTTCATGGCCAGCGCGACATCCTCGACCGTGCGGCCGAAGGGGCCCACCTGGTCGAGCGACGAGCCAAAGGCGACCACGCCGTAACGGCTCACGGCGCCATACGTGGGCTTAAAGCCCACCACGCCGCACAGCGACGCCGGCTGGCGAATGGAGCCGCCGGTGTCCGAGCCCAGCGAGAGCGCGACCTCGCCCGCGGCGACGGCGGCAGCGGAGCCGCCCGAGGAGCCGCCGGGCACGCGTTCGGTATCCCAGGGGTTGTTGGTGCGGTGGAACGCCGAGCTCTCGGTGGAGCTGCCAAAGGCAAACTCGTCCATGTTGGCCTTGCCCATGGGCAGGCAGCCGGCATCGAGCATGCGCTGGACGCAGGTGGCGGTGTAGACGCTCTGGTAATTCTCGAGCATGCGGGAAGCGCAGGTGGTGCGCGTGCCCACAAGGTTCATGTTGTCCTTGATGGCCAGCGGCACGCCCGCGAGCGGGGGCAGCGGCTTGCCTGCGGCACGATCGGCATCCACGCGCGCGGCGGCCTCGAGCGCAAGTTCGGGCGCCACCTGCAGGAATGCCTGGACCCCGCCCTCGCGCGCCTCGATGGCGGCAAGGGAGGCCTGGGCCACCTCGGTAGCGGTAAAGTCGCCCGCGGCAACGCCCGCGGCAATCTGGACAGCGGTAAGGGAATCGAAGCTTAGCGCCATTACTCGCTCTCCCCCTCTCCCAAAATGGACGGCACGCGGAAGTAGCGGTCGCGCGCGCTGCCGGCGTTTTCGAGCGCGACGTCGAGCGGCAGGTCGCGCTCTGGCTCGCGCAGGTCATCGCCCATCACGTTGGACAGGCTTCCGATGGGATGGAACGTGGGCTCCACGTCGGGCAAGTCATATTGCAAGACGGGCTCGAGCATCTGGACGGCATCGTTCATGTAGGACGTCATCTGGGCGAGCTCGTCATCGGTCAGTGCGATCTTTGCGTACTCGGCGATACCGCGCACGTCTTTCTCGCTGAGTGCCATAGGCGCTCCCTTCCGCATAACAGTTAAACCGCTCTAGTATACAAGGCAACGCCGGCTTGGAGCAGGCGCTTTACCCAAATGCAGCGAAAACGTAACGAGGGCGGCGGTTGGCAGGCGGCGGGCCGGCGGTTCTGCAGCGAAAACCGCCACAAAGGTGCCTGGCCCCTTTTTGGTGGCCGGACCCGCAGGATGGCATGATCCGGGGCGCAAACCGTCACAACATTCGATATTTTTCGGCAAAATCGCGATTTTCATCGAATGTTGTGATGGTTTTTACTGCTTTGCGGCACGATCCAAACGCCGGCGTCCAAACAGCAGCAGTGCCGCGGGAACCGCCGTCACGACCATACCCGCCCCGATGAGCGTCTGCTGCACGCCAAACGTCGCCGCCAGCCACGGGGCAATCGCCAGCGGCGCCACGCCAGCGAACATGTTGCCAAAGCCCATGACCGAGTTGACGCGACCGAGCTGCTCGAGCGGGGCCGTCGTTTGCACGATCGTGTTGTGGAGCGGGTTGACGACGCCCCAAGCTACGCCCAGTACAATCTGGCCGACAAGGGCTACGCCCACGTACGGTGTCCCCACATAGAGCAAACTTCCCAGGCCCACGGACAGAAGCGCCACAAGCAGCGTCCTAAGGTTGACCAGGTGCGACGGCAAGCGGAGCGCGGTCACGGCGCCCAGCACCGCGCCCACGCCGCAGGCAGACGAGAGCCAGCCCATCCACTCGACACCGACATGCAGGATATCGCGGTAGAAGAACGACTCCAGCGGATCGAAAGCTCCATAGCCAAAGTTCGAAAGGAAAATAATGCAGAACAGTAGGGCGAGGACGCTGTTGGTAAAGACTGTCTTGATGCTGGTCACGAAGGTGACGCGGGCGGATTTATTAGAGTCGGAGCCTTGACTGGCAGTACGTGCCGTTGTGCTGCTATCCGCGGGAGCACTTTCACGCGCGGCGACGCGACCTGCTTGCGGCCTAAAGCCCCAACCGGCGACGAGCGCCAGTACGGTAAAGATCATCATGAGCAAAAACACCGCGTGTGACGATGCAGCCGCCGCGACAAAGCCGCCCAGCGTGGGGCCGACGATAATGCTCACGTTGGAGAGCATGGCGATGGCGGAGTTGATGTCTTTGAGCTCGACAGGATCGTCGGTGAGGTAGGCTGGATAGGATGTGGCGATGGGCTGGGCAAACCCCATCACGAAGCCCAGGAGCGCCGCGCCGAGCAGGACGATGCCGGTCGCGCTGCCAAAAACGAGGATCGCCGCGCCGGTTGCCAGCGTGCCCACGATGCTCAGCAAGAAATGACGGCGCGGGCCCCAGGCGTCGAGCGCAGCGCCACCCGCAAAGGATCCCAAGATCACGAATACGTTCATAAAAAGGACGGCCAGCGATGTCGCCACGACCGAGGCATCGTCTGCATAGGTGAGCGTTCCGATGACGCCGATAAAGTAGCTGGTCTGAAAACCGGTGTAGATGAGAAAGCGCATCGCCACCAGGCGCTTGGCCTGCACGGACAGCGATGATTGAGGCTTTGAGGAAAGAGGGGCGAGCATGGAGACTCCTTGTTTCATACGAATGCGGACGGCGGGCATTCGCCACCGTCTGTCAAATCAATCTATCCGCATGAAACATTAAGGACGCATCAAGCCCCTTCTCTCCGTTTTTCGCCCGTCATGAACTACTTGGTAGATTTTAAGGCATGTCCCACATATCTACCAAAGCAAAAACCACCACAAAGGTGCCTGGCCCCTTTGTGGTGGAAACAGCGTTTGCCCAGATAAAACCTACCAAAATAAACCTGTCCCTTTTTGGCAGGTTTTAGGCCAGATGGTCTTGGATCAGGTCACAGATGGCTCGGGCGTCGTTGATGTTGATGGCTCGGGTCGCGAAGCCGGCGTCGAAGGCCTGACGTGCCAGGGCCTCGTTGCAGGCAAGGGCCAGCGTGCGACCGTCGACCAGGTCGAGCGAGCTCTTGCCGCGCAGACGGTCGACACCGGAGCGCGCGACCACGATGTTGTCGAAACCCTCGGTCTTGTAGCCCTCGATAATCACCACGTCGACATCGTTGTAGCGCGACAGCAGCTCGCGCGCGGGCATCTCGTCCTCCTCGCGCGTGTCGGCGTACTCCGCCCAGCGCGTGGCGCAGATGAGGCCCACGTGCTTGGATCCGGCCTGGTGATGGCGCCAGGTATCCTTAGCGGGCACGTCGATATCAAAGCCATGATGCCCGTGATGCTTGAGCGATCCAACGCGCAGGCCGCGGCGGGTGAGCTCGGCAATGACCTTCTCGACGAGCGTGGTCTTTCCCGAATTCTGGTAGCCGATAAACGCGATCGCGGGGACGGCCGGTGTCGGAGCTGCGGGCGCGACGGCGACGGGTGCGCTCGCGGGTGCGGCACCGTCAGTGGCCACGGCCTCAACAGCAGCAGCCTGACGCTCTGCGCGGTCCCATACGCCCGAGCGGCCGCCCTCCTTGTGCAACAGGCGCACGTCGACGATCTCCATACCGCGATCAACCGCCTTGCACATGTCATAGATCGTTAGACACGCGGCACTCGCGCCGGTCAACGCCTCCATCTCGATACCCGTCTTGCCCGTCACGCCCGCCGTGACCAGTACGTGAAAGCCAACCTGCCCGTCTGTGCGCGCCGGCGCCCAGCCCTCGGGCACGTCCTCGGCAGGCGTCCCCGCCGGAGCGATGGGCGCAATGTCGCACTTACTCTTGGTAATGAGCAACGGATGGCACATGGGGATGATGTCGCTCGTGCGTTTGATGGCCATGATGCCCGCCACGCGCGCGCAGGCAAGCACGTCGCCCTTTTTGGCACGGTCCTGCAGCACCATAGCCTGCGTCTCAGGGTGCATAAGGATGGTGCCCTCGGCGATGGCAATGCGATGGGTCTCGGCCTTGTCGGACACGTCGACCATGCGTACCTCGCCCTTGGCGTCCACATGCGTCAGCTCGTCGCGACGGGCGTCGCGGGCGGGCTCGGTGGCAGCGCTGGCAGTCGGCTGTGCGGACGCGTCGGCATCGCTGGCCGCAGCCGTGGCTTTGTGGGCAGACATCGCGGCCCTTCGAGCGGCCTTGGTGGCATCGGCGTACCTGCTCTTGGCCATATGATCATCCTCCGATTTGGGACATAAATCGTTGCGTGCCCTCAATTATCGCGTGTTCCTGCGGTTTGTGGGCGACGGCATCGCGCCAAATCGAAAGTACCTGCATATCATCACCACGGCGCAACGCCTCACGCACCGAATACTCGGCATCGCTAAACAGGCACGGACGCACGTTGCCATCGGCCGTCAGGCGCAGACGGTTGCAATTCGCACAAAAATGATTGGACATGGCGCTAATGAAGCCGACCGTTCCCGCCGCGCCCGGAAAGTGCCAATAGCGCGCAGGGCCCGCGCCGGCAGGAGCGTCGTTGATGTCGAGCGGCTCGAGCTCGCCCAGTCCCGCCGCGGCGGCCCCGGCATTGATGCGCGCCCGCAGCTCGTCGCTCGGCACGGTATCGCTCGCATCCCACAGCTCGGGATTGAGCGCGGGCGCATGCGGATCCACAGCGCAATGCGAGCTCGTGCGCTCGTCACCGATGGGCATGTATTCGATAAAGCGCAGGTGGATGGGGCGGTCGACGGTCAGCCGTGCAAGGGCCGCCACATCCTGGTTGAGTCGGCGCACCACAACGCAGTTGACCTTAACGGGTTCAAAGCCCCAAGCCAGCGCCGCGTCGATGCCAGCCACGGTCTGCTCGAGCCGACCCAGGCGCGTGATCTTTCCAAAGAGCGTAGGGTCGAGCGTGTCGAGCGAAATGTTGACGCGGTTAAGACCGGCGTCTTTGAGCTGCGGCGCCAACTTGGGCAGCAGGGCGCCATTGGTGGTGAGCGAGATGTCCTCGATCTGCGGAATCGTGCGGATGTCGCGAATAAGCGGGATGATACGGCGGCTGACCAGCGGCTCGCCGCCCGTCAGGCGTACGCGGCGAATGCCCTCCCCCGCCACCAAGCGCACAAAGCGGGCGATTTCCTCGGCGCTGAGCAGCTCATCGTGCGCGCGGGGTGCCACGCCATCGGCCGGCATGCAGTAGATGCAGCGGAAATTGCACTTGTCGGTAACGGCAATGCGCAGGTAGTTGATATCGCGGCCAAAGCCGTCATGTTGCACGCGCCCGTCCACGCAGCCCTCCCCTCACGCGGCATTTTTATTCTTCGGAAAACATAATACCCCACGAGAGAATCATGCCGACAACCGTACGACAGGACAGGTCGCTTCGAGCAGAACGGACTTTCCAAGCCCATCCTCAGCACGTAAACCATCACATCATTCGATGCTTTTCCCGTTTTTGGAAAAATACGTCGAATGTTGTGATGGTTTGCCTGCCGCAGCGCCCCGTAGAAGGACCAAAGCACCCCTAAAGGCCGCCGTCCCAGTGTCGAATCACGAACTCTCGCAGGTCGTTCTGACGTTTCTGGAATGTCTCGCTTCGGTCGCACTTAAGGCCCATAGCGAGCGCGATGGCGTTCATCGCCCGGTGCAATTGCAGCTGGTGGGCAAACTGAGTCCCGGTGAGGACGATCATCCTAAAGCCCAGCGCGCTCAGCACGGTCATGCGCTCCGCATCCGACGCACTGCGCTGTTTATCAAGATGGTCCGAGCCGTTGTATTCAATCCCCGTACCGCTCGCAGGCGCATATACGTCGATCTCGAAATACCCGGCCTTTGCGAGATACTTGAACTCGTTGGGAACATCGACCCGATGGTTGAGCTCGATCTTGGCGTATCCCAGCCCTCCCTGGGAACGTTTTGCTACGACCATGATTGCGGCGGCCGTCTCCATGGGCGACCGCGCGCCATCGTGCACGCGCTTGAGCACGGCGGCCGCGCGTACAGCCCCCTGACGAGATCGGTTCTCATTGCAATAGGCAATCAAGTCGGCAACGGTATACCTCTGCCCCATCTCGATATAATCGCCTGTCGACAGATGACTCAAATGGTATCGGGCGCAGATTTCGTAGCCATATTCCAGCTGCTCGGGTTCGCTCATCCACGAACCCGCTTGAACAAAGCACATGGCCTCGTCAACCACTAGAAGGCCCTCTGCCACCTCGATAAGATGGCCTGGAGGTACCGGCGCCCCAAACACGTGGCACCTAAATCCAGCCGGCGTCGAGCGCTCAAAATCGAAGTTGACGAGCGTATCGATATGATCGAGCTCTTCTCGTGGAACACCGAGCGAAACCAGATAGTCGGCAACAATCTCAACTGCCGTTGAAGCCCTCAGCCCCTTGGCATCGAGTCCCAATTTGGGCAGGCTCGCGGTCGGTTCCGCCTCGTTAGCAAGCGAGTCCTCATCGTATAGGCTGCTTGCTCTCGAGAGCGGCTCGGACGGACGTGCCACGTTGTGGTACAGCCAGGCAGTCTTATGGGACAGGACGATCGGCAGGTCCATAAGCCCTCCAATGGAGTCGGATAACCAGCCTTATTCCCCCGCCCACGGATCCGCACACCTTCGTGCGCAAGAAAGCGATTCCACCCGGTCGAGTGGCAGAAAAACCATCACAACATTCGACGTTTTTCGCCAAAAACGGGAAAAGCATCGAATGTTGTGATGGTTTGAGGCGAGGTGAGGGGCACGGAGAGGTCAAGGCATCGTGCTCGAACGGGTTAATCCAGCTCTTTTAAGCCATGCGCCAGCTGCCAGTACTCGCCGTGCTGGGCGAGCAGCTCTTCGTGCGTGCCGCGCTCGATGATGCGGCCGTGTTCGAGGACCATGATGGCATCGGCGTCGCGGACGGTGGACAGGCGGTGCGCAATCATAAACGTGGTGCGTCCGCGCATGATGCGGTCCATACCACGCTCGATGAGCTTTTCGGTGCGCGTGTCAATGCTCGAAGTGGCCTCGTCCAGGATGAGCACCGGCGGGTCGGCAACGGCCACGCGCGCGATGGCGAGCAGTTGGCGCTGGCCCTGTGACAGGTTAGCGCCGTCGGCCGTAACCGGTGTGTCATACCCTCTAGGCAGGCGGCGAATAAATGAATCCGCGCAGGCTGCCTCGGCAGCGGCGCGCACCTCCTCGTCGGTCGCGTCGAGCTTGCCAAAGCGGATGTTCTGCGCAATGGTGCCGCTAAACAGGTGCGTATCCTGTAGCACAATGCCGAGCGACCCGCGCAGGCTGGCCTTGGCAATGTGCTTGACGTCGATGCCGTCGTACGTGATCTCGCCGTCATCGACCTCGTAGAAGCGGTTGATGAGGTTAGTGATGGTCGTCTTTCCGGCGCCCGTCGAGCCAACAAAGGCGATCTTTTGCCCCGGCTTGGCGAACAGGTTGAGATCCGTGAGCACACGCGTGCCCGGCACGTAGGAAAAGTCCACGGCATGGAAGCGCACGTCGCCGGCGAGCGGGACCAGACCGGTAACAAGCTCGGTACCATCGGCCGCCACCGCACGACCCGATTCATCAACGGCGGCCACGTCGTGCAGATGCCCGTACGTGCCCACACCCTGGCCCTCGGGAATCTTCCACGCCCACGCCGCGTCGCCCGTCTGCACCAGCTCCACGCAGCCCTCGTCCACCTCGGGCTTAAGGTCCATAGCGGCAAACAGGCGCTCGGCACCGGCCAGCGCGTTGAGTAAGAAGTTGCCCAACTGCGTGAACTGGTTGATGGGCATGGCCGCCTGGCGCACAAAGACCAGGTAGCTCGCGAGTGCACCCACGTCGGCAAGTCCCTTGATGCAGAGCATGCCGCCCGCCACGGCAACGATGGCGTAGTTGACGTAGCCGATCACCACGGTCATGGGCACCATCGAGTTGGCGTAGGCCTGTGCGGCGCCACCGGTACGGCGCAGCTCCTGGTTGCGCGTGTCAAAACCGGCGACATTGGCCTGCTCGTGGTTAAAGACCTTAATGACCTTTTGGCCCGAGACCATCTCCTCGACGTATCCGTCCAAGTCGCCGAGCGATGCCTGCTGGGCGGCAAAAAAGCGCTTGGAGCGGGCACCCGAGTAGCGCGCGTACAGCACAATGGCAACATCGCACGCGAGCGTGATAATCGTGAGCTGCCAGTTAAGAATGATGAGCATGGCTGTGGTGCCGATCACCTGAATGGTCGCCTGAATCACGTTGGCAAAGCTGTTGTTGAGTGCCTCGGAGACCGTGTCGACGTCGTTGGTGAAGAAGCTCATGATGTCGCCCGAGCGCGTACTGTCAAAGTAACTGAGCGGCAGCGTCTGGATGTGCGCGAACAAGTCGCGGCGAATATCGGACACCACGCGCTGGGCCGCGCGCACCATGATCTGCGAGTAACCCAAGGCCGAGAGCACGCCCGCGGCGTAGATGACGGCCGTAAAGAGAACCTGCTTGGTGAGCAGCTCCTCCCCACCCGCGGCCAGGCCGTTGACGATGGGGCGCACCATATAGGTGCCGGCAAGACTCGCGATGGCGGCGACGGAGGCCAGCACACCAACCACCAGCAGCGAGAACTTGGCATGGCCCATGTATGAGAGCAAGCGGCGAAGCGTTCGGCGCAGATTGGCCGGACGTGCCTGAGCGGAAGTCTTAGGCATGGCGCTCACCCCCTTCCAGGGATGATCCGTATGCGACGGAGGAAAACGGATCGTTCGCGTCGTCGGCATCACCGTCGTCGCTCGCATCACCCGCGAACTCCATCTGCGAGGCGTAAATCTCCTGGTAGATGTTGTCACCTGCCAGCAGTTCCTCATGCGTGCCCACGCCGTGAATGCGGCCGTCATCCAGCACCACGATGCGGTCGGCATCCATCACGCTTGCGATACGCTGGGCGATGATGATCACCGTCGTGTCGGGAATCTGGGCGATATGCTCGCGGATCTTGGCGTCGGTCGCCATATCGACCGCACTGGTCGAGTCGTCAAAAATGAGCACGCGCGGATGTTTGAGCAACGTACGCGCAATGCACAGGCGCTGCTTCTGGCCGCCCGAAACACCGGCGCCACCCTGGCCCAACTCGCCGTCGAGACCGCCGATGCGGTCCAGAAACTCGTCCACGCACGCCGCACGGCAGGCATCCAACAACTCCTCGTCGGTGGCATCGGGCGCGCCCCACTGCAGGTTCTCGCGCACGGCGCCCGTAAACAGCACGTTCTTTTGCAGCACAATGCCCACCGCATCGCGTAGGGCAACCAGGTCGTAGTCGCGCACGTCGCGCCCGCCCACGAGCACGGCGCCCTCGGTCGCGTCGTACAGGCGCGCGATGAGCTGCACGAGCGAGCTCTTGCCCGAGCCCGTGCCGCCGAGCACGCCCACCGTGGAGCCCGGCTCGATGCGAAGGTCGATATGCTCGAGCACGTCCTCGACAGCATCCGCGCGGTACTTAAACGACACATCGCGGAACTCGACACTTCCGTCGACAACTTCGCACACAGCCGCGTCTGCCGCGGGCGCCTCGATAAGCGAGCGCTCATCGAGGACGTGCGAGATGCGCTCCACACTGGCGAGTGCGCGCGTAAGCAGCAAAAATACGTTGGAGATCATCATGAGCGAGTTCATAATCAGCAGGACGTAGCTCATAAAGCCCGTGAGTGAGCCCACGCCCAGCTCGCCGGCGAGAATCATGCGTCCGCCGATCCACAGGATAGAAAGCGCGGCCACGTACATCGACAGCTGAAACACCGGCAGGTTGAGCACGGCATTGCCGAACGTCTTCGTCGCCGTATGCGCGAGCTCGGTATTGACAGTGTCGAACTTGGCCTCCTCGTGCTCGGCGCGCACATACGCCTTGACGGCGCGCACGGCAGTGAGGTCCTCCTGCACCACGCCGTTGAGGTGGTCCATCGAGGTCTGGAGCTGACGGTAGAGTGGGCTCACGCGGTAGGTGATAACGCCCAGCACGATTGCCAGCACAGGCAGGATAATCGCAAAGACGGTGGCGAGCGAGCGCGACAGCGCCAGCGCGTAGATAAGGCCGACAACGAGCGTCACCGGGCCGCGCACCATGGGGCGAAAGCCATTACCGATGGCATTTTGGATGACGGTAATATCGGTGGTCATGCGGGTGACGAGCGAGCTGGCATCGTAGTTGTCCAAGTTGCCAAAAGCGAGCGTCTGAATCTTGCGATACTCCGCCTCGCGCAGGTTGGCGCCCAAGCCCGAGGCCACGCGAGCGGATGTGCGGGCATAGCCCAAGCCCAATACCAGCGAAAACGCCGCACACACCAACATGTACGCGCCTTGCAGCAGCATGTAGTTGATGTCGCCCGCAGGCACGCCCACGTCGATGATGTTCGCCATGATAACCGGGATAAACAGCTCGAGCGCTGTCTCGGCCGTCACAAAGAGCACGCCGAGTATGGCGTCGCGACGGTATTCCCCCAAGTAGGAAAACAGGATCTTGAGATTGCGCACGCAGGTTCATCCCCCATCAAACGTTGTTCGCAAACGCACGTATTATTGCGCGACAGGCGATGGTGTCAAGTGACGCGAAACCGATTTCTGCAAGGCTAACGAACGTGCCAAACAAGTATAGTGCGCATCTGTATTCAGTTGGAAATAATCGTGGGCCTCACTTTTTTCGCCCTGTCTTCGACTCAAACCTTGACTCTACAATCGTTATAGGGTTTTCACTACACTGGTAGCTAAATGAACCAATCCAGAAAGTACCCCGCCCATGGAACACGACCTCACACGCGGCAATGTCCTTAAGACCATCGCGGTCTTTGCCCTGCCCTATATGCTCTCGTACTTTTTGCAGATGCTCTACGGCATGGCCGACCTGTACATGATGGGGCAGTTTAGCGGTGCCGCCGGCATCACCGCCGTGGGCAATGGCGCACAGACGCTCTATATCATTACCGTGACGCTCGTGGGCCTGGCCATGGGAACGACGGTTATCGTCGGCCACGCCGTGGGCTCGCGCCGCTTCGATCGCGCCGAGACCGCCATCGGCAATACCATCACGCTGTTTATGGGCGTCTCGGTGGTGTTGGCCGCCATCTTGTTTGCACTATGCCCGCAAGTTGTGGCGCTCATTGGCACGCCGCCCGAGGCGGTCGAAGGCACCGCCGCCTACCTGCGTATCTGCTTTGTCGGCATTCCGTTTATCGCCGCATACAACATTCTCTCGGCCATCTTTCGCGGCCTGGGCGATTCGCGCTCGCCCATGTACGTAATCGGCGTGGCATGCATCATTAACATCGCGCTCGATTTTCTGTTTATCGGCTACATGGGGCTCGGCCCCGTGGGTGCGGCGCTCGGCACGGTAACCGCCCAGACGGCAAGCGTTGCCCTCGCGCTCGTGTGGCTTAAGAGCCGCCGCACGAACATCCACGTTAAGCGTAGCGACCTGCGCCCCCAGCCCGAGGTGCTCGGCAGCATCCTTAAGATCGGCGTGCCCGTGGCCGTGCAGGACGGCTGCATCCAGGTGGCGTTTATGTTTATCACCGTCATCGCCAACCATCGCGGCCTGGTCGACGCCGCCGCCGTGGGCCTGGTCGAAAAGATGATCAGCTTTTTGTTCATTGTACCGAGTTCCATGGGCGCCACCGTCAGCGCACTCACGGCGCAAAACGCCGGCGCGGGCAAGGGCGACCGCGCGCGTCAGGTGCTCAAAGACGCCATGACCATCTCGGTGGTGTACGGCTGCCTGATCACGGTGCTGATGTGGCTGGTGGCGCCGGCGTTTATTGGCTTTTTTGCCAAGGACGCTGCAGTAGTCGCTGCCGGCACCGGCTATATGCGCAGCTACATTTTCGATGCAATCTTTGCCGGTATCCACATTTGCTTTAGCGGCTTTTTCGCTGCATATGGCAAGAGCTACATCGGCTTTGCGCACAACGTGCTTGCCGTGGCGCTTATTCGCGTGCCAGGCGCTTGGCTGCTGTCGAACGCCTATTCCGACACGTTGTTTCCCATGGGCATCGCCTCGCCGTGCGGGTCGATTTTGTCGGCAGTCATCTGTGTCGTCGCGTTTACCGTGCTCAACCGGCGCGGGGCTTTTGACAAACTGATGCCGTAGCGGGGCAACGCGAAATCGCCCTCATTGACGACATCATCAGCGACGACCCGGCGACCTACGTAACGCAGATCACGATGCCGGTTTCCCCAACAAAGTAAGAACCGCCCGGAAGGCATCGCGCTTCCGGGCGGTTCTTCAATTTGACTATCGATGCCTTAAGCCTGGGGCACCTCGCCGGTAGCCAAGATCTGCTCGAGTGCGTCCTCATCCAGCACGGGCACACCCAGCTGCTCGGCCTTGGTGAGCTTGGAGCCCGCTTTGGGGCCGGCGACCAGATAGCTCGTCTTCTTTGACACGCTGCCCGAAACCTTGGCGCCGAGCACCTTGAGCGCCGCGCCCGCCTCGTCGCGCGTGCGGTTGACGAGCGTGCCGGTGAGCACGAAGGTCAGACCCGCGAGCGGTTGCGCGTCGGCGAGCTCGCCTGCCACGCCAGCGTCGGCTGCGGCTTGCGCGTGCGCGGCGCCCAAATCGACCTCGAGCGAAAGGCCCGCCTGGCGCAGGCGCTCCAGCACGGCAAGGTTCTCGGGCACGGCCAGGAACTGCTTGACGCTCGCCGCAATCTTGGGGCCGATGCCCTCGCACTCGGCGATGTCTTCTTCGCTCGCCAAGATGAGCTTGTCAATCGACAGGAATCGCTCGGCGATGATCTCGCCCACGCTCTTGCCCACGTGGCGGATGCCCAGGGCAAACAGCACGCGACCGAGCGGCTGGCTCTTGGACTTGTTGAGCTCGGCGATGATTTTCTCGGCCGTCTTAAGGCCTACCGGAATGGGGTCGCCCTTCTTAACGCCCTTTTTGCTGTTGGAGCTGGCATAGGTGCGCCCCGTGTCCAGTCCTGCGATGTCGTCGACCGTGAGCTGGTAGAAATCTGCGACGTCGTGAATCAGCCCGGCGGTGATCATCTTGTCGACGATCTCGTCGCCTAGGCCATCAACGTCCATGCAGCCGCGGCTCACCCAGTGGAGCAGGCGCTCCTTGAGCTGTGCGGGACAGTCGATGGACACGCAGCGGTAAGCCACCTCGCCATCCTCGTGGACCACGGGGCTACCGCACACGGGGCAGACCTCGGGCATATGCCAGTCGACCGAATCGGCCGGACGCTTGTCGAGCACCGGGCCCACGACCTCCGGGATCACGTCACCCGCCTTGTGCACGATGATGGTATCGCCCTCGCGCACGTTCTTGCGGCGGATCTCGTCGATGTTGTGCAGCGTGGCGCGCGCGATGGTGGAGCCGGCAACCGTCACCGGGTCGAACTCGGCGACCGGCGTGAGCACACCGGTGCGGCCCACCTGGATGCGAATTTCGCGCAGGATGGTCTGCTTTTCCTCGGGCGGGAACTTAAAGGCAATGGCCCAGCGTGGTGCGCGAGCGGTAAAGCCCAGGTCGAGCTGCTGCTGGAAGCTGTCAACCTTTACGACCACGCCGTCGATGTCGTAATCCAGGTCGCCGCGGTGCTCGAGCGCCTGGGCACAGAACTCGTGGACCTCGGCCGGCGTGGCGCAGCGTGCCACGTTAGGGTTGACGCTAAAGCCGGCGCTACGCAACCAGTCCAGAAACTCGCGCTGGCTGTGGACGTGCAGCGGATCGGTATCGGCGATGGCATAGATAAAGGTGGCCAGGTCGCGGCGCGCCGTGACCTTGGGATCCTTCTGACGCAAGGATCCGGCAGCGGCGTTGCGCGGGTTGGCGAAGGGGTCGCGGCCCTCGGCATCGGCCTCTTCATTCAGGCGAACAAAGCTGCCCTTGGGCATATAGACCTCGCCGCGTACCTCGATGGTGCGCTCGCGGTCGGTACCCATATGGGCGAGTGCTGCCTCGGATAGGTGCATGGGCACATCCTTGATGGTACGGACGTTGAGCGATACGTCCTCGCCCGTGGTGCCATCGCCGCGTGTGGCCGCGCGTACGAAGGTGCCGTTTTGGTAGGTAAGCGCGACGCCCAGGCCGTCAATCTTGAGCTCGCAGGTATAGGTAACGCTACCGGCACCGAGCGCATCCTCGGTGCGCTGGAGCCATGCGTCGAGCTCGTCCAGATCCATGGCATCGTCCATGGAATACATGCGTGCCATGTGCGTGACCGGCGTAAACTGCTCGCTCACGTAGCCGCCCACGCGCTGGGTATAGCTGTCGGGCGTCACCAGGTCGGGGTAGGCAGCCTCGATTTCTTGCAGTTCAACGAGCATTTTGTCAAAGGCGGCGTCCGTGATCTCGGGCGCATCGAGCATGTAGTAGCGGTAGGCGTGGTAATCGAGCTCGTGGCGCAACTCAGCCGCGCGCGCTGCCGCCTGGGCACGGTCATCGGCCGGCGCAGCGGTATCCGTGCTCGCTGGCGTTTCGGTAACGATGTCCACGCCGTCACCAAACAGGCTCGATTGCTCCATAGCGGCACTCCTTCGCTCGATTTCAAACGGATACTAGAGTACCACCGGTCGCAATGGGGCCGAATAGCGGTCTCAAACCGCACCGAATTGGCAGCGACCGGACCGGGGTTGGACAGTTAGTTCAGATTTGTATAATTACGCGCGCCGAATCGAGCTGAAATACCGTCTTTTCGCCCCAATCAATCGTTCCGGACGGCGAATTAGGTTTGCTTCCGTCTTCGAGACATCCATCTCGGCCCATCTTTCATTTCAAAACCGCTCAAAACACGCCTCAGACCGCACCCGTTTTATACAAATCTGAACTAACTGTCCAAGCCCTTCCGAACCATGCCCTTGCCATTTCTAAATGATCCGCTTTCCTCCGTCCCCGGGGGATCATTATGAAAAGAGGGGCTGTCCCGCGCTTGGCGGGACAGCCCCTCTGGCTTCGATGTGTGTGGAGTGGCCCGTTAGTAACCCTGGCCGTAGCCCTGGCCCCGCTGGCCCAGCAGCTCCTCCAGATACTGGCGTAGTTGCTCGTCGGTGATGCTACCATTGCCGGTGTCGGTCGCGCTGTCGTTCTGCTGCTGGTTCTGCAGCTCCTCATCAGAACCCAGCTCGACCGTGACCTTTTTCTCTTCCTTACCGCGCACGAGCGTGATCTCGACCTTCTCGCCCACCTCGTGGCTGCGCAGCGCGATAATCAGGCCATCGGCGCTCGTAATCTCATCGTCACCCAGCTTGGTGATGACATCGCCCTCTTGGATGCCAGCCTTGGCGGCAGGACCGTCCTCGACGACACTTGCCACATACGCGCCGCTATCGGTGCCGAGATTGTTAGTGCGGGCGTTGAGCGCGTTGACGCTCGAAAGCGTGGCGCCCAGGTACGGATGAACCGGCGTCTTGCCGTCGATAATCTGATCGGCGATGTTCTTGGCATAGTTGACCGGAATGGCAAAGCCCACGCCCGAGCTGGAGCCCGAGTAGCTCTCGATAAGAGAGTTAATACCCACGAGTTCGCCATTGTCGTTAACGAGCGCGCCGCCGGAGTTGCCCGGGTTGATGGCGGCATCGGTCTGGATCATGTTGGCGTAGATGGTGTTGCCGCTGGTAGAACTCATGGCCGTGGAGCGATACAGCGCCGACACAATGCCCGTGGAGACAGATTGCTCGTTGCCGAACGGCGAACCGATCGCCATGACCCACTCGCCCACGTTGAGCTTGGAGGAATCACCAATCTCGATCGGCGTGAGCTTGGAGGCGTCCGCATCCTTGAGCTTGATGACGGCCAGGTCGCTCGAGGCGTCGTTGCCCACGAACTCGGCCTCGTAGGTGGTACCGTCGTCCATGGTAACCACGTACTGGTCATAGCCATCGACCACATGGTTGTTGGTGAGGATGTGGCCCTCGGTATCGAGCACCACGCCCGAACCGACGCTGCCCGAACCATCCGACTCGTCGGCAGACTGCGAAAGCGGGCCATTCTGGCTGCCGCTCGAAGTGGCGGTGATGGAAACGACGGAGGGCAGGGCCTTGGCAGAAACGGCCTCGGCAAGCGTGGTGTCCTCGGAGTCGATCGTAATCTTTTGCGTCGATGAACCCGAAGCACCCGCCGTCACGACATTCTTTCCGCCGCCAATGTTGAGCGTGCCACTCATAATGAGCGCGATGACCAGCAGGGCGCCGCAGGCGCAGCCGGCGAGCGCCGTAATAAAGATCGGCAGCTTTTTGGTCTTGGTCTTGACCACCGTGTGCTTGTTTACAACCTGCTGACCGCCCAGCGGCTGGCCGGTCTGTGTGTCGTAGGCCTGTACGTAGGGAATGTTGCCGTCGGCAGGCGTCGACTCCACCTGCACGCGCGGCTGCTGCTGGGTCTCGCCAGCGTTGCCCGCATCCTGGGGACGCTGGGAATCGTTCTCGCTCATGGCTGCGATCCTTTCGTCTAATAACCAAAGGCCCGCCAAACATGTGGCGGGCCATCATTGTTCACGTTGAGTTGTACCCCAATATGCGAGCGAACGTGTATGAGAACGCAATCTTTAAGGAATGCTTAAGTTCTGTTGCAAACTCGAAAGGGATCCACGCATGCGGCAAAACCACCACGAAGGCGCCTGCCCCCTTTGCGGTGAAAAGCTAGTCCTTAAACAGATAGCCCACGCCGCGGACGGTGGTGATATGTGCCGCAATCTGCGGGCCCACCTTGGAGCGGATGCGTCGGATGTGCACGTCGACGGTGCGCGTGCCGCCGCAGTACTCAAAGCCCCACACGCGGTGCAGCAGCACTTCGCGGCTGTAGGCACGGTTGGGATGCGTCGCCAAAAAGCTCAGCAGCGAGTACTCCATCAACGTCAGGTCGATGGGCTCGTTATCGAGCGTCACCTGGTAGGTAGCCAGGTTAATCTCGAGATTATCGATGTTGAGCACATCGTCGGCGGTGATGGTCTCCTCCTCGCCCATCAGACGCTGCGCGCGAGCCTTGAGCTCGTTGGGTGTCGCCGTGGGGCACACAAAGTCGGCATGCGCATGATTGGGCAGGCGCAGGGTGCCGAGTGCCTCGTCGTCGACGATCACCAGCATGGGGACGCCGCCGCGGTCGTCGAGCCATTTGGCAATTTGATCGATACGGTCGCTGCGGATGCCATCGGAATCGAGGATCAGCAGGTCAAAGTCGTGCGCCGCAGTCGGCGAATCGGGAGTTGCCAGGCTCACCTCGACACCCAGGGTAGTTGTCAAGCTGCGGGCAAACTCGTGGAAGCGCGTCGTGCGCGCCATGAACAGGGCACTCTTTTCGGACATGTCGGCCTCCAAAGAAATGAGCTCAATCGTACTGGAACAAGTCAGCGCGATTAGGAGTTCGCCAGGTAGTGCTTGATCTCCCACTCGGTGATCGTAGACTCAAACTTATGCCACTCGTCGCGCTTCTTTTTGAGGAAGAAGCTGTGAATGTGCTCGCCGAGGGCATCCTTCATAAACTGCGAGTCCTCAAACACGTCGAGCGCCTCTTTGAGCGAGCGCGGCAGCGGCGTGTAGCCGGCCTCGACCATCTGACGGTCGGTAAGCTTGAGCGTCTCAGCCGTTGCCTCGGGCGGGAGCTCCAGCTTGCGCTCGATGCCATCTAGACCAGCCGCCAGCGTGACGGCGTTGACCAGGTACGGGTTGGCCATGGGGTCGGGGCTGCGAAGCTCGATGCGCGTGGACAGCTGCTTGCCGGGCTTGTAGACCGGAATGCGGACCATACTCGCGCGGTTGCGCAGGCCCCACGTGGCGTACTGCGGCACGGAGTCGCCGCCCGTGGTGATGCGCTTGTACGAGTTGACCGTGGGGTTAGTGATGGCGCTGATCTCGCGCGCGTGCGCCAAGATGCCGGCCATGTAGTGCTTGGCGATGTCGGAGAGGTGGTACTTCTCGTCGTCCTCGCCCCAAAAGACGTTGTTGCCGTCGTGGTCGAATAGCGACTGGCACAGGAACATAGCGCTGCCGTCCTCGCCCGCCAACGGCTTGGGCATAAAGGAGGCGTGGCACCCGCTCTCGTAAGCCTGCTGCTTAATGATGAGTTTGGCCGTGGTGATGGCGTCGGACATGCTCAGGGCCTCGGCATGACGCAAGCTCATGCCGTGCTGCGAGCGGCCGGCGGCGTGGAAGGTGTACTCCACGGGCACGGACATCTTCTCGAGCGTGAGGACCGTGTTGCGACGCAAGTCGCGAGCGGCATCACTCACCGAAAGGTCGAAGTAGCCCACGTTATCGAGCGGATCGGGGGTGTGCTCGTCGGGGAAATAATAGTACTCCAGCTCGGCACCCACGTTGAGCAGGTAGCCGGCCTTCTCGGCCTTATAGAACATGCGACGCAGGGCGTCGCGCGGGTCGCCGGCAAACGGCTTGCGATCGGGGGTGCACACATCGCAGAACACGCGGGCGACGCCGTTATGGCTCGGGCGCCACGGCAGGATCTGGAAGGTCGAAGCATCGGGGAATGCGAGCATGTCGGCTTCCTCGGGCGTGGCAAAGCCCTCGATGGCGGAGCCGTCAAAGCCAATACCCTCCTCAAAAGCGACCTCGAGGTCCTCGGGGCTAATGGCAAAGTTCTTGAGGCGGCCGAGAATGTCGACAAACCACAGACGCACAAAGCGGATATCACGCTGCTCTACGGAACGGAGTACGTAATCGATGTTCTGCTGGTTCATGTCGCTCCCCTTTCTTTTGGGCGGGTTTCGACTGGTCTATATCGCAGATACTATCGCAGAAAAATGTTTCCGCAGGGTTAAAGCGTATCAAGCGCTCAAAAAACGTGCGCGAACAGGCAGTTGCGAACGAGCGGCTAACGTGAGGTTGATGCGCGATGTTCGATGTGGCCGGGGACCTCGATGCGCTTGGGGGCGAGCTTCGCGGCATCGCCCACCGTAGTGGTAACGACATCGATGCGCTCGGAGAGGCGATCGACCACGCGCTCGGCGATGGTGAGGGTGTCCTGCGCTGCCGTGGTAACTCCACCAAAGAGCACATGGTTCCAGGGGTAGTCGTCAAACGTCGCGATTTTGAGCCCCGCCGGCAGCGAGGGACCAAGCTGCGCCAGCGCCTCGGTAAGGCGCAGGAAAAGCAGGCCGTTGACGGTAATGAGGCCGAGCTTTTTTCCTGCATAGCCACGGATGGTCTTGTCCAGGCGGCCGACGCCCGTGGCGCCCCCGTCGGCCAGGGTGACGACCTCGCCGGAAAGGCCGCGGCGCGAAAGCTCGTCGGTAAAGGCCTCGGCGCGCTCGCGACGGACGGGGCTGTCGTCGCTCGCCTCGGTGAGCAGGCACAGGTGCTCGCTGCCAGCGGCGATCAAGGCGTCTACCAAGCCGGCGACCAGCTCACGGTTGTTAGATGTCACCAGATCGACACCGCCGTCGGCAACGTCGCGGTCGAGCAGCACAACGGGCAGGCGTCCCGCTGCCGCGGCGATTGCCTCGTCGTTGCCACCGCAGGTATTGACGACCAGGCCGTCCACGCCAGCGTCGATAAGCCTGGTGAGCGACTCGGCCTCCTTGGCGGGATCGTTGCCGCTAATGGCTGTCATGAGCGAACAGCCGCGCGCGGCGGCGCTGGCGGAAAGGCCCTCGAGCATGGCGCTGGAGAACGGGTTGGCGATGTCGGCCAAGATCACGCCGATGAGGTTGGTACGCGAGCTGCGCAGATTGCGCGCGGCGGCACGTGGGCGATAGCCGGTTCGCTCGATAACCGCCGCGATGCGAGCACGGGTTTCCTCGGTCATTTGCCCGGGGCAGTTATTGATATAGCGCGAGACCGTGGCCGGGCTCACACCCGCCTCGACGGCAATGTCCTTGATTCTCATCTGCGCCATAGCACACCCCGTTTCCCCATTGTCGGCAGTCTGAGCCATTTTAGGCATTTTTTAAAATTCTCGGTTGCAAAACGCTGTAGGTGAGCAGCATCGTTTTTGCGTCTCGAGCAGATGCGGTGATGGGCTAGATAGACGAGTCTTTGGACAGCTCAAAATAGTCGGGATACAAGGCGATAACCGGACCTTGCTCTTCGGGCATCAGGTGCAGGTGTGTCTCGGCCAGATAGCTCGCCGTGTCGGTATCGCCTCCCTTAATGGCCTCGAGAATCCGGCGATGCTGCCGACGAATCGGCTCCCAATCTAGATCCTGCGACACCATACGCAACCAGTTGTATCGCTCAAAATGCGTGTTGACGCTCTTCATCCAATCCCACAACATGTGACGGCCGGCAATCTCAAAACACGTCTCATGGAACAGGTTGTCCAGGTCAAAGAAACGACGCGTTTCGCCATGGTCGAGCGACTCGGACTCGGCAAGAATCTGCTCAAGCCGATGCTTTTGCTCGGGCGAGGCGGCCGAACAGCATTTAATAAGCACGCTTCTCTCGAGTTTCTCGCGCAAGAAACAGGCGTTCTCGGCGCGCTCCATGCTGATCTTAGAGACGTAGGTGCCGCTTTTGGGACGCGTTTCCACCAGCTCCTGCTCACGCAGGCGCACAAAGGACTCGCGAATGGGCGTGCGCCCGATTCCCGTCTCCTTTTCCAGACCAATCGCCGAAAGGCGCGTGCCGGGCTTGAGCTCGGCATAGATGATCTTGGAGCGCAGTGCATTGTATGCCTGATCTTGCAAGCTTTGATTATGCTGGTGCTGTTCCATAAAGCCCTCGGATGAAGCCCGCGGTTTGTCGAATTTCACCATGCAATACTATCGCATCGACACGCCCCAGCTCCCAATCAGTCTTTTTGGGACGGGCTCTTTTAGCTACCCTAGCCCGCAGATCGGCCCCTTGCCACAAAAGTGGCCCATCTACTACGTTAACACGGATAGCCTCGGCCATACCAAAAACCGTGAAAACAAAACCGCAGGTAGGCAGCTTGTCGATTTTCGAAAAAGCCGACTATGGTTGACCCCTGCGGCTTAAACGTAGTAGATAGGCCCTTTTCGTGGCGCAGCACTACTGCACCCCAAATTGGCACCCCGAGCCTGTTATAAGTTGCTGCGAAATACGGACGGTTGATGATCAAGGCGCGCTATGCGGGTTGCTATATCTCACTACACTTTGATGCGCGTCGCTACACTTTGCCATATCTTGCTATAACTTGACAATAATCGGCCCGTTACCATCCGGGATATAACGGACCCCAAGCCAACGCTGGCTTGGGGTCCGTCTTGTACCATGATTCTTTTGGACTATGCGCACTCGTATTTCGTGGCCCGCCCGGTTCCCTGCCTTACGATTGCATTCCGTCCAAGCAGAGATTCGAGTGCCGCCAACGTCCGCATGCGGCTCAACCCCGTCTGCTTTTCAATCTCGCTTCGCGACATAATTCGCCCGCCCGACAAGGCCTTGAGAACCTGGACCTCTTCCTCGGACCCTTCAAAGGCGTCGGTAACGGGCAATGTGACGGCCACCATGCCGCCGCGAACATCAAATACCGGTCGGCTTAAAGAATCTCGATACGCACGCCGGATTCGTGCGATTCCCGTGCCAAATTTCTCGATGTAATCCAGCTTTAAAAAGGCCTCGGCGACAATTGGGTTTCTGAGCACGGATATCTGCCCATACAGGTATTGTTCCGTCGTCAAACCGGCAGGCAGTGATCCGGGCGAAGTCACAACGACGCGATCGTCGTACAGGGCAATTTGAACATTCGCTCGAACGTCCCACATCCGATGCACCAAAGCGTTTGCAACAGCTTCGCGAAACGCCTCGAGAGGAATTCGATCGGTTTGGACGCGCTCCATCCCTTCGATACGTTCATAACGGTAGTAGCGTGCAAACATAGCCATCGCCCTGTCCACCTGCTCAATTGCGGATATATTTGTCGCCGCCTCGCGATCCAAGATCACATCCTCGGTATCACCAAAACGGACGCAGTCGATGCCCGGAAAATCATTCTTATCCGCCAAAATCGCCGCAGCGTTGGTATAGCCACCTTTGCCGAGCAAGCGAAGCGTGCGCATAATATCCGGCGTTAGCTCAGAAATGCCGAGATGTTCAACACACTTATGCTCGAGCGTGTGAAAACTCAAGTCCTGGCGAGCCGACGTGAGCGCGTCGAACGTTACGTTGCTGCCTTCGAGCGTCAGCCTGCCATACTCAAACCGGTCGACCTCCACCGTTGCCGAATCGTTTCGCCTGTAGGCCTTCAAGATATAAGACGAAAACCGTTTGCGTACTGATTTATCCGAGACGCAAACGGTTTTCGTCTTGATTTGCGTACGAAATTAAGACGCATAATATCGCTTTCGTATCGCTCAATACCGGACGCAGACTGTTTTCGTCTGTCAATACGTCTGCAATCCAAACGAAAAGAGCCCCGAACTCGTATGAACTCGGGGCTCTTGGTGCCGCACATCTATGAGAGGATAAATTCGATGCGTACGGGCGCTACTCCATGAAGCCGCCCTGGGATGGCGGCAACCTCGTCGTTACCCGTCTGATGGGTGTGTTCAAGGCGTCCGTTCCCCTTTTTATCGACGTAACGGGTAAAAAAAGCTCGTCGAGGAGACCATCCACACGCACCACGGTGCGGCCGACGCCATCGAGGCGCGCAACCCCACCGCCGCTCACGATGCGATGTATCTGCACCTGGCCTACAACCGCAACATGATTGTGGAAGGAACACAGACAAAAGGCATTTAAGGCTCGGCAATGATCTTTCTTTGATAAAACGCAAGCGGCGGCCGCCCAAACACGGGACGGCCGCCGCTTGCGTTTTATCAAATGGTGCAATGGGGTCAGGTTCACATGCACCAAGTTGGTGCAAAGTAACCTGTCCCCATGCAACAAGGGGTTGACTAGAGCTCGCAGGCGACCTTGTAGCCATCGCCGATGGCGTCGCGAATGTTGCCGCACTTGTTGGCGTCGCCCAGCACGTGGGCGGCAACACCGGCTGCAGCCAGGTCGTCGGCCAGCTTGGTATTGGGACGATAGCCCATGGCAAGCACCAGCGTATCGGCACCGGCGATGGTGTGGACCTCGCCATCCTTCTCGTAGCTGATAGTGTCCTCGGTAATCTCGGTCACCTTGGCCTCGGTCAGCACGTGAACGCCCTTTGAGAGCATGCGCGTGATGAGCACCGCGCGACCGGCACCACCCTCGTTGGCGGCGAGCGTCTTGGTCATCTCGATGACGGTGACATCGCGGTTGGCCGGCGACAGGTCGTTGACCAACGGGGCCAGGTAATCGGCCGTCTCGCAGCCAACGGTGCCGCCACCCACGATGACGATCTTCTTGCCCGGGAAAGCCTTGCCGCCCAACAGGTCGTCAGCCGTCATAACCTGCTTAAAGCCCTGCATGAAGGCCGGGGCGATAGGCTCGGCGCCATAGGCCAGGACGACCTCGTAGCCGGCGTAGTCACGCTGAATGTCCTCGGCAGTAAGCTCGGTGCCAAAGACGCACTTTACGCCGGCCTCGGCCAGGCGACGGTACTGATACTTGATCACGCGGGTGAGTTCCTGCTTTGCCGGCGGAACGGCTGCGATGCGCATCTCGCCGCCCGGCTCGTCCTGCTTATCCACGAGCACCACGTTATGACCGCGCTTGGCGGCAATGTAGGCTGCCTCCATGCCCGCGGGACCGGCGCCCACAACCAGTACGTTCTTGGCCTCGGCGGCGGGCTCGTAGCCAGCCTCGTCGCGCTCAACATCGGGGTTGACGGTGCAGGAGATGCGCTTGCCAAACATAATGCCGTTCAGGCAACGCAGGCAACCGATGCAGGGACGGATCTCGTCGGCGTTGCCAGCGGCTGCCTTGTTGCAGAACTCGGCATCGCACAGATTGGCGCGGCCCATCATACAGATGTCGGCAGCGCCGTCCTCAATCAGCTCCTCGGCGATCCAGGCCTCGTTAATGCGTCCGACGGTGGCGACGGGAATGTTGACGTGCTTTTTGATCTCGCGCGAGCAGGCGGCGTGCGAGGCCTGCTGCGTGCCGGCGGCGGGAATCGCGGAGCCGCGCTTGATGGTGGTGCCGCCCGACACGTGAATCATGTCGACGCCGGCCTTTTCCAGGCGACGCGAGACGTAGATCATGTCGTTGAGGGTCAGGCCGCCATCGGTGTACTCATCGCCCGAGATGCGGACGTCGATGATAAAGTCCTTGCCGCAGCGCTCGCGAATCTCGGCGATGACCTCGAGCAAGAAGCGCATGCGAGCGTCGAGCGAGCCGCCGTACTCGTCGGTACGCTTGTTGTAGAGCGGAGTCAAAAAGCCGCCGAGCATGCCGTGGGCGTGTGCCGCATGGACCTCGACGCCATCGACACCGGCCTTCTGCATACGTACGGCAGCGTCGCCAAACTGATGCGTGAGCTCGTGAATCTCATCGACCGTGATAGGACGCGGTGCCTCGCGGGCATAGGACGGGCCCACAAAGGACGGAGCGATCAGGCGCGGCGTGCCCGGAATGTTAAAGGCCATGTAGGCGGGGTGGAAGAGCTGCGGCATGATCTTGCAGCCATACTCGTGGACGGCCGCGGCGAGCTTTTCCCAGCCGGGGATAAACGTGTCGTCGTAGCAGCACATGTCACCCGGCAGATAGGTATAGGTGGGCTCAACCGTCACGACCTCGGTAATGATGAGGCCCACGCCGCCCTTGGCACGGGCACGGTAATGATCGACCAAGTCGTCGGTCACATAGCCGTGATCGGCCAGGTTGGTGGACACCGGCGGCATAAAGACGCGGTTCTTAACCTCGGTCGTACCGACCTTGATCGGGCTAAAGAGCATCGGGTAGGCACAGGACTCCATACAGGGTTCCTTTCGTTTGAGCCGCTCGGCGGCAGTTGCTGATGTACCTATCGTATCAGCGACCGCCGCATTCGCACTCGCTCGCACTCCTCACCTTCAATCCCGACCCTCACAAAAAAGTTGCGGTGGAATACGGAGCAGCCGAGGCCTTTGACAGCCAAAACAGTCCGTATTCCACCGCAACTGATGGGCGGGGTGGAATTGAGGGCTCAGATAGTCAGTCATGCCCTCATCCGCCACTCCCCCACCTACAGCGCGCCGTCCAGCATAAGGTTCACCTTGAGCACGTTGACCGCGGGCTCGCCGAACACGCCGAGGAAACGGCCCTTAGTGCACGCGGCGATGATGTCGCGCACCTCATCCTCACTTTTGCCCGTGGCCTTGGCAAGGCGCGGGACCTGGTACTCGGCGGCATCCGGAGAGATCTCCGGATCGAGGCCGGACCCCGAACACGTCACCAGGTCGACGGGCACAGCGTCCATATCGGCATCGGGGTTGGCGGCGCGAATCTTCTCGACGCGCGCGTCCACAAGCTGCTGGTACTCCTCACTCGCCGGGGACAGATTGGACGGGGCACCGTACGCCATGAGCTTGCCGTCTTCGCCTTCGACAATTGACACGTTCTGGATGCGGCCCCACATGTGGTCCTCATCCTCGAAGTTCTGGCCGATCAGCTCGGAGCCCACGATCTTGTCGTCGACCTTGATGAGCGAACCGTTCGCCTGATACGGGAACGCAACCTGGGCGATGCCGGTCACGACGAGCGTATAGCCCAGGCCGCAGACAACGCTAAACAGCGCGAACACGCCCAGTGCGCGCGATGCAACACCTTTGAACATACAAACCTCCACTTACATAATGCCGCAGAACGCGAGCAGCATGTCGATGAGCTTGATGAATACGAACGGGGCAACGATGCCGCCCAGACCCCACACGAGCAGGTTGTGGGTCAGCAGCTGTCCGGACGGGACCTCGCGGTACTTAACGCCCTTCAGCGCGGCCGGGATCAGCGCGACGATAACGAGCGCGTTATAGATGATGGCCGAAAGAACCGCGGACAGTGGGCTTGCCAGACCGAGGATGTTGAGCGCGCCAAGGCCCGGGTAAATCGGCGAGAACAGGGCCGGGATGATAGCGAAGTATTTCGCCACGTCGTTGGCGACCGAAAAGGTCGTGAGCGAGCCGCGGGTCATGAGCAGTTGCTTGCCGATACGCACGATATCGATGAGCTTGGTGGGGCTGGAGTCGAGGTCGACCATGTTGCCGGCCTCCTTGGCAGCCTGGGTTCCCGTATTCATGGCCACAGCGACATCCGCCTGCGCCAGTGCCGGCGCGTCGTTGGTGCCGTCGCCGGTCATCGCGACCAGATGGCCCTCATGCTGGAACGCGCGGATCTTATCGAGCTTGCCTTCAGGGGTGGCCTCGGCCAGGAAGTCGTCAACGCCGGCCTCGGCGGCGATTGCCGCGGCGGTGAGCGGGTTGTCGCCCGTCACCATGATGGTCTTGATGCCCATCTTGCGCAGGTCGGCGAACTTCTCCTTAACGCCGGACTTGATGATGTCCTTGAGGTACACAACGCCCAGCACGCGGCAGTTCTTGGTCACGACCAGCGGGGTGCCGCCGGCCTTCGCAATGCGTTCGACGGCCTCGTCGCACCCCTTCGAGAACACTCCTCCGGCTGCCTCCACATAGGTGCGCACGGAATCGGCAGCGCCTTTGCGGATCTCATTGCCCTCGTAGTTCACGCCGGACATACGTGTTGCCGCGGTGAACGGGATGAACTCCATACCCTTATCCTCGAGTGTGCGGCCGCGCAGACCGAACTGCTCCTTGGCGAGCACGACGATGGAACGGCCCTCGGGGGTCTCGTCGGCCAGCGAGGAAAGCTGAGCGGCATCGGCCAGCTCCGCGGGATCGACGCCGTCGACCGGGATGAACTCGGCGGCTTGGCGGTTACCCAGGGTGATGGTGCCGGTCTTGTCGAGCATGAGGATGTCGACGTCGCCGGCGGCCTCGATGGCGCGGCCGGACATGGCCAGCACGTTGGCCTCGTTCAGACGGCTCATGCCGGCGATGCCGATGGCGGACAGAAGGGCGCCGATGGTAGTGGGAGCCAGGCACACGAGCAGCGCCACGAGCGTGGTCACGGCCGTGGGGTTGGCCATGTCGTTAAGACCGACCGAGAAGCAGGAGTAACAATACAGGGCCAGCGTGACCAGGATAAAGACGATGGAGAGGGCCACCAGGAAGATCTCTAGAGCGATCTCGTTAGGGGTCTTCTTGCGCGCGGCACCCTCGACCATCGCGATCATCTTGTCCAGGAAGCTCTGGCCGGGTTCACTGGAGATCTTGACGATGATCCAGTCGGACAGCACCGTGGTACCGCCGGTAACGGCAGAGCGGTCGCCGCCGGCCTCGCGGACCACGGGGGCGGACTCGCCGGTGATGGCGGACTCGTCAACGGAGGCAGCGCCCTCGATGACGTCGCCATCGCCGGGAATCTGCTCGCCGGCGCGTACGATCACCAGGTCGCCGCGTGTGAGCTCGGTGCCAGGAACGACGGTGAAGTGCTCCTTGTCCTCAACGGACTCGATGCGATGGGCCTCGACATCCTTCTTGGCCGCACGCAGGGAATCGGCCTGAGCCTTACCGCGGCCCTCGGCAAGCGCCTCGGCGAAGTTCGAGAACAGGTCGGTGAGCCACAGGATGACCGCGATGGCGATCACATAGTAGGTGGGCACACCCGCGTCCTGCACACCGAAGATGGAAGCGACGGCCAGGACGGAGGTCATGACGGCGGAAAGCCACACCAGGAACATGACCGGGTTTTGAATCTGGACGCGAGGATCCAGCTTGGCAAACGAGTCGCGGACCGCGCGGCCCATCATGTCTTTTTGCATAGCCATAAATCTGCGTCCTCCTTTACGCAATCATCTGGAAGAACTCGGCAACGGGGCCAAGCGCCAGGGCCGGGAAGAAGCTCAGGGCACCGATCAGCAGAACGATGAACACGAGCAGGAATACGAACATGCCGTTGGTGGTAGACAGGGTACCGGCGCTCTCGGCGACCTTACCCTTCTTGGCCAGCGAGCCGGCGATAGTCAGCGTACCGATGATGGGCATGAAGCGGGCGAACAGCATCTCGAGGCCGAGCATCACGTTGATCCAGGGAATGTTGCAGTTCATGCCTGCAAACGCCGAGCCGTTGTTGCCGCCGCATGAGGTGAAGGCATACAGCACCTCGGAGAAGCCGTGCGCGCCACCATTGTTGAGCTGGTCGGCAAGACCGGGCACCATGCAGGCGATGGCCGAACACACCAGAATGGCAAACGGAGTTGCCAAGCACAGGACAACCGCCCAGCGCATCTCGCCCGGCTCGATCTTCTTGCCCAGGAACTCAGGCGTGCGTCCGACCATGAGGCCGGCGATGAACACTGTGAGGACGGCGAAGCCGATCATGCCGTACAGGCCGCAGCCCACGCCGCCGAAGACGACCTCGCCCAGAGCAATCTGGAGCATCTGGACAAAACCGCCCAGTGGGGTGTAGGAGTCGTGCATGGAATTAACCGAGCCGTTGGAAGCAGCCGTCGTGAAAGCGGACCAGGTAGAAGAGGAGGCGATACCGAAACGGCTCTCCTTGCCCTCCATGTTGCCGCCGGCCTGGCCGTCGGTCATCTCGATATTGACCGCTCCGCCATCGGCCAGCTGCGGGGTGCCCGCATGCTCGTTGACGGCGATGATGCCGGTGAAGATCACCAGCAGGATGAACATGGCGACAAAGATGGCCTTGCCCTGCTTGGTGTTCTTGACGCCGATACCGAAGGTGAAGCAGCAGGCGACCGGGATCAGCAGCAGGCTGGTCATCTCGATGATGTTGGTGAAGGCACTGGGGTTCTCATACGGATGGGCGGAGTTCACGCCGAAGAAGCCGCCGCCGTTGGTGCCGGACTGCTTGATGGCGACCTGAGGAGCCGCGGGACCCTGGGGCAGGAACTGCTCGGTGACCACGCGCGCGCCCTCGACAACCTTGCCGTCGACCTTAACCGTATCGCCCTCGATCTGGGCGCCGTCGATGACGCTCCAGCCGCCGTCTGCATTAGGCTGGACAGCGACGGGCTCTACGAGCTCGGCCTTCTGAGCCGGCTGGAAGTTGGAGATGACGCCACCGGCAGCCAGGCAGATGCCGAACACGAGGTTCAGAGGGATGAGCACATACAGGACGGTGCGGGTGAGGTCGACCCAGAAGGAACCCAGACCTTGCTCCTTGACCTGGCGGAAACCGCGAATGAGCGCGAACATGACCGCAATACCGGTGCCGGCGGACAAGAAGTTTTGCACGGTGAGGCCCATGAACTGCACAAAGTAGGACAGGGTGGTCTCACCGGAATAGGATTGCCAGTTGGTGTTGGTTATGAAGGAAGCAGCCGTATTGAACGACAGGTCCCATGACACACCCGGCAGGTGCTGGGGATTGCCCGGCAAGAAGGATTGAAGCACCTGGAGTGCCACAAGAGCCACGAGGCCGATCCCCGAAAAGACCAGCACGCTCGCCAGATAGCGCCTACACCCCATCTGCTCTGCCGCGTCGATGCGAAGCAGACGATAGACGCCGCGCTCCACAGGAGCAATCACAGGCGACAGGAACGTATGCTCACCATCCATGATATGGGCCATGAACCGACCGAGCGGAACGGCCAGGACGACGAGCACGGCAAAGTACAAGATGTACTGAATCGCAGCGTCCATAGTTTACGAATCACTCCTCATCAGAATGTAGATGTAATAGATAAGGAGTCCAATGCAGACGACTCCGATGATGGGAATGAGGATGTTCATTCACCGCCCCTTTCACGCGCGGTCCGATGCCTCGGACGCCTGCTCTCGCAAGCGCCTGGGGACAGTAAACGCTTCTAGGGATTAAAGAGGCGTGAGGGCTGGGGCTCACGACCTTAAGATGCCGTAAAGATGCAGGTAGAAAGCACTATTGCTGCTGCAGTGCGCCTATACTCGACCTCGCGAGCATACAGTGGCGTCCTCACCGCGTATGCACGCATGAACAACACTTCAGAAAGGCTACGCTATGCAGCGCGACGCATCGGACACTCGTGTCAATCCAGACCTCATCCTCAAGGCAATTGAGAAAGACGAGGTCGCCGATGACGCTCGAACCAGCCGGGGACACCTCAAGATTTTCTTTGGCTACGCTGCTGGCACAGGCAAAACCTATGCGATGCTTCAAGCTGCCCACGCCGCCAAGCGGCGAGGTGTCGACGTCGTCGCGGGATACATCGAGCCGCACGAACGTCCGGCAACTGCCCATCTTGCACAAGGGCTTGAGAACGTGCCCTGTAAACTCATCGAGCACAACGGCATTGCGCTCAACGAGTTCGATCTAGATGCGGCTATCGAACGCGCCCCTCAGCTCATCCTTGTCGACGAGCTCGCCCATACAAATGCGCCGGGGTCTCGCCACGACAAACGCTATCAAGACGTCGAGGAACTTCTACATGCGGGCATCGACGTCTATACGACCGTGAACGTTCAGCATATCGAGAGCCTAAACGACATGGTTGCATCCATCACCGGCGTTGTCGTGAGCGAACGAATCCCCGACCGTATCTTCGATGATGCCGACCAGGTCGAGCTCGTCGACATAGAGCCCGAAGACCTACTTGAGCGCCTTCGCGCCGGCCTCGTCTACCGTCCCGCACAAGCCGACCGAGCGCAACAGCATTTTTTTACCGTCGAGAACCTCACCGCACTCCGAGAAATCGCGCTGCGCCGCTGCGCCGATCGCACCGGTCACCTCACAGACGCCGCACGCGTGCTGGGAAACCGTGACTACTACACCAGGGAGCGTATCTTAGTCTGTGTCTCCCCGGCGCCGACCAATCCCCGCATCGTCCGTGCCGCCGCACGCATGGCGAAAGCGTTTCGCAGCGAGCTCGTCGCCCTGTTCGTAGAGAGCCCGCGCACGCAAGCCATGAGCGATGATGAGCGCGCCAAGCTTGCAGCCAATATCGCCCTAGCCGAGCAGCTCGGAGCACATATGGAAACCGTCTATGGCGACGACATCGCGTTTCAGATCTCCGAGTTCGCGCGCCTGTCGGGTATTTCGAAGATCGTCATGGGGCGCACGGGCGAGCGCAGCAGCGTCCGTCAGGCCCTCTTCGGCCGCAAATCTCTCGTAGAACAGCTCATAACATTCGCCCCGAACCTCGACATTTACATCATTCCAGAACAGTCGACTCCGCCCTCCCGACCCAAAGGACGCCGCCATGCGCTCGCCCTGCAGCCGCCCAGCAGCCGAAACGTGCTTCGCACGCTGGCCCTCTCTCTTGCCGCCACGGCGATCGGCACGGCTTTCCGCCATCTGGGATTTGCCGATTCCAGCATCATATCCCTCTATATCCTCACGGCCCTGCTGACCGCCGTCACCACGACGGGGCGCATCTGCACGATCGTATCGAGCGTGCTCTCTGTAGTGCTTTACAACTTCTGCTTCGTCACGCCTCTGTTTTCGCTCGCCAGCTACGACCGAAGCTATCTGGTCACGTTCGGCATCATGTTCGCCACCGCTATGGTCGCCGGCGAGTTAACTGCGCGCATCGCCGACAATGCCCGTACCTCCGCCGAGAACGCATTCAAAACGCGCGTACTCCTCGAAACGAACCAGCTCTTACAGCAAGCCCATAGCGCGGAGGAGTGCGCCCGCGTCGCCATGAATCAACTCGTCAAACTGCTAAAACTCGACGTGGTCTTCTACCCCGCCGAACACGGCACGCTCGGCAAGGCGCTCTATGAGTCCGCTGGCACCGAAAACCGATCCGCGTCGCTGCTCACCGACTACGAGCGCGCCGTTGCAACCTGGACCTTCACCAACAACAAGCGCGCAGGCGCAAGCACGCGGACCCTGCCTGAGGCGCGCTGTCTCTACCTCGCTGTTCGCACCGGCGACAAGGTATTCGGTGTCATCGGCATCGCCCTGGAGGGGCGCGAGATCGAAGCCTTCGAGCATTCGATCGTCCTATCTATCGTAGGTGAATGCGCCTTGGCGCTCGAAAGCGACCGAGCGGCGCAAGAGCGCGAAGAGGCTGCGGTTTTGGCGAAAAACGAGCAGCTGCGCGCCAACCTTTTGCGCTCCATCGGCCACGATTTGAGGACACCCCTCACAGCTATATCCGGATCTGCGGCAATCCTTCGGAAGAGCGACGAGAAGCTCAGCCTCGAACAACGCTGCGATCTTGCCGATGCCATCTACGACGACTCCCTCTGGCTTATCGATACCGTGGAGAACCTCCTCGCCATCACACGCGTCGAGGACGGCACCATTCGCCTCAACTTAACATCCGAGCTTATCGACGAGGTCATCGAGGCCGCCCTCAGCCATGTCGCCCAAGCATCGCATGGACGCGCCGTCACCATCGAGCACACTGACGACATCCTGCTGGTACGCATCGACGTCCATCTCATCATGCAGGTGCTTACGAATCTCATCATGAACGCCTTCAAATACACGCCCGAGGACTCGACTGTCACCATCGGCGCACGTCGCGAGGGTGCGTTCGTCGTGGTGGACGTCGCAGACGATGGGCCGGGCGTGGCAGACTGCGACAAGCCTCATATCTTTGAGCGCTTCTTCACCTCAAGCAATACGCAGCCCGTGGATTCGCGTCGAAGCATCGGCCTTGGGCTGTCGCTCTGCCGCTCCATCGTGGAGGCGCATGGCGGCGTCATCGAAGTTCGCGACAGCCACCCCCATGGGGCCATCTTCCGTTTTACCCTGCCCGCCGAGGAGATCGAGATTCATGAATAATGCCGCTAAGCCACGCATCCTCCTGGTCGAAGATGACCTGACCGTTCAAAACCTCGTTTCGACCGCGCTTGACCTCCACGGCTATGTCGTGAGCAAGGTTTGCAACGGCCAGGCCGCCATCATGGATGCGGTGTCGCACGGCCCCAGCCTCATCATGCTCGACCTCGGCCTTCCCGACATTGACGGTATCGAGGTCATCACGAAGATCCGAAGCTGGTCGGCAGTCCCCATTATCGTCATTTCGGCGCGCACCGAAGATTCCGATAAGATTGCAGCACTTGACGCAGGGGCAGACGACTACCTCACCAAGCCCTTTTCTGTGGATGAGTTGCTCGCGCGCGTCCGTGCGAATTTGAGGCGCTCCTCGATGGCGTCGAGCGAGTCGACAGAAGCGAGCACGTTTGACAACGGTCCGCTGCATATCGACTACGCCGCGGGATACGCGACGAAAGACGGACGCGAGCTCTCGCTCACCCCAACCGAGTACAAATTGCTCGTCCTTCTGGCGAAAAACGTCGACAAGGTGCTCACCCACACCTTCATCACCCGTGAGATATGGGGCACGAGCTGGGACAGCGATCTGGCGAGTCTGCGCGTGTTCATGCGCACCCTGCGCAAGAAAATCGAGGTAGACCCCTCTCACCCCAAGATGATTCAGACACACATGGGTGTCGGGTACCGCATGCAGCGTCTCTAGCCCACCCCACAAAAAGTTGCGGTGGAATACGGAGCAGATAAGGCTTTTGACAGCCAAAGCAGTCCGTATTTCACCGCAACTGATGAGCGGGATGGAGTTAGAGGCCCAGGTAGCTGGTCATGCCTTCGACGGCGAGTTTGGCGCAGGCCACGGCATGGACGACCGTGAGCGGGCCGTTGACCACATAGTTAACGAGACCCCAAAAATACTCTTCGACTCGCCGCGCTCTCCCTCGATTGCGCAAAGCGCCCCGCGAACGGATGCTCGCGAGGCGCTTAGATGTCCGGACCTTATTTGATACCGCGACCCAAGTCTTCGGCGATTTTGTCTACGCCCTTAAGTGCAGCGCACGTCTTTTTGTTGGAGCAATGCCCCGTGCAAACGCCACCCTGAGCGCAGTCGGCACAGGTTCCCTTGCGGTAGATGCGCACGCACACGGCGACGAACGCAATACCGATAACAGCCAGTACAACAATATCGATTGGTGCCATAGCAAGCCTCCTCTAGTTAACCACCACTTACTTTACCCCATTTTCCACCCACCAGAAAGGGACAGGTTTATTTTGGTCGGTTTTATCTGCGGAAACGCCACATCTCCCCCACCGCCAAAAAGCCCGAGTGTCGCTGGGCACCCGGGCTCGTGGAAAGGGGCTAATCCTTATTTGGACTTAAGCGGAAACTGCGGCGGAAGCAGTGTTGGTCTCGTCCTCGTCGGTCCATGCATGCGCAGGGGTAGGGCGAAAGATCTGGAAGAGCATCGCAACCAGCAGCGCGATGGCCACAACCGTCCAGATACCAAACTGTCCCAACACAAACAAGTTGTAGAACTGGTTGATGAACAGGCCGATCACCCAAGCGAAGGCGCACTCGTAACCGATGGCAATCGCGGTCCACTTGCCGGAATCCATCTGGTTGCGGATAGTACCCATGGCGGCAAAGCACGGAGCGCACAGCAAGTTGAACGCGCCAAAGGCAACGCAAGCGCCCATGGTGGGGAACATACCGGCAAACGCGGTCCACAGGCTCGGGTCAGTCTCGGCGGCGTCGGCGACGGACAGCAGCGAACCGGCGGTGGCGACGACGTTCTCCTTAGCCACAAGGCCCGAGACGGTCAGCGCAGTTGCCTGCCAGGTGCTAAAGCCGAGCGGAGCGAAGATCCAAGCGACCAGGTTGCCGAGCATGGCAAGCACGGAGTAGTCCATGAACTCCTCGGGGATGCCGTCCATCGCAGGCAGGAAGCCAAAGGAACCGTTGTAGCTACCAAAGTTGGAGAGGAACCAAACCACGACGGTGGACGCGAAGATGACCGTGCCGGCCTTCTTGATAAAGGCCCAGCAGCGCTCCCACACGTGCAGCGCCCAAGAGCGGATCGCCGGGAAGTGGTAGGCAGGAAGCTCCATAACGAACGGCGTCGGGCGACCGGCGAAGAGCTTGGTCTTCTTGAGCATAAGGCCTGAGGCGATGACGGCGAAGACGCCCAGGAAGTAGAAGAGCGGGCTGATCCACGCCGCGGTGGTGGAAGAATCACCGATGATGGAACCCATGAGCAGGGCGATGATCGGCAGCTTAGCGCCACAGGGAATAAACGTGGTGGTCATGACCGTCATGCGGCGGTCCTTCTCGTTCTCGATGGTCTTGGTGGCCATGACGCCGGGGACGCCACAGCCCGAGGACACGAGCATGGGGATGAACGACTTACCGGACAGGCCAAAGCGGCGGAACACGCGATCCATGATAAAGGCAACGCGGGCCATATAGCCGCAGTCCTCCAGGAAGGACAGCATCACAAAGAGCAGGAACATCTGCGGCACAAAGCCGAAGATGGCACCCAAACCGCCAACGATACCGTCGCAGACCAGCGAATCGACCAGGCCACCGTCTTCGGTACCGCCCGCCACAAGAGCGTCGTGCACCACGGTGGTGATACCCGGGACATAGGGGCCGTACTGTGCCGGGTCAACCGAGTCGGCATCGTCGCCCGCAGCCTCGACGGCTGCATCGTAGGCGTCGCGGCCCTGACCGAGCACATACCAACCGTCGGTACCGAAGAGCTGGTCGTTGGTGAAGTCGGTCACCGTGCCGCCTAAGGTGGAAACGGCGATGTAGTACACGCAGAACATGATGACCACGAAGATCGGCAGGCCCAGGATACGGTTGGTAACCACACGGTCGATCTTCTCGGAGGTGCTCATCTTGGCCGGAGCCTTGGTGAGGCACTCGTCGATGATGTACGCGATGACGCCATAGCGCTCACCGGTGATGATGGACTCGGCGTCGTCATCGCAGTCCTGCTCGCACTGGGCGACCAGCTCTTCCACGCGAGCGGCCTTCTCCTTAGTGAGGTTGATGAGTTTGCAGGCATCCGCATCGCGCTCAAACAGCTTGACCGCGTAGTAGCGGCGCTTGTTGGCGGGAACGCTCGCCGGCAGGTTGTTTTCGATGTGGTCTAGAACGTCCTCGATGGAGGAATCGAACTTGTGCTCCGGCGCCTGCCCCTTGGAAGCGGCAGACTTCTTGACCTGCTCGAACAGCTCCTTAATACCCTTGTTCTTAAGGGCCGAGATCATCATGACCGGGCAGCCGAGCTTCTTGGAGAGCTTGTCCGTGTCGATCTTGTCGCCGTTCTTCTCGACCAAGTCGGCCATGTTAAGGGCAACGACCACGGGCAGGCCGGTCTCGATAACCTGAAGCGCCAGGTACAGGTTACGCTCGAGGTTGGTGGCGTCGACCACCTGAACGACGACATCGGGCTCGCCGCTCATGAGGTAATCGCGCGAGCATTGCTCCTCGGGGCTGTAGGGGGAAAGCGAGTAGATGCCGGGGAGGTCCGTGATGGTAACGTTCTTGTCGCTTAGGAGCTTGGCCTCCTTTTTCTCAACCGTGACGCCGGGCCAGTTGCCAACGTAGCCGTTGGCGCCGGTGATCAGGTTGAAAAGCGTGGTCTTGCCGCAATTGGGGTTACCCGCCAGCGCGACATGGATCTGAGAATCCGCCATTCAATCCTTCTTCCTTGTGAGCCCGCGCTGCTTTCTCCGCGCAGGCTGGATAATGTGCTTCAAAGTTGCTGCATTAAGTTAGAAATTGCTAACTTAATCTGCAGAAATAAACGTCGTGGGCCCTTACTGGACCTCGACGACGGCCGCCTCCTCCTTGCGGATGGAAAGCTCGTAGCCGCGCACGTTGATCTCAACCGGATCACCGAGCGGTGCAACCTTCACGACCTTAAACGAAGTGCCCTTGATGAGCCCCAGGTCCATAAGGTGGCGGCGAAGCGCACCCTCGCCGTGAAGCTTGACGATGGTAGAACTCTCGCCCACCTTAACGTCACCCAACGTCTTCATCCTCTTGTCCCCCTTTCGGTTTTTATGAAATGCTGCGGATTAACCGACGGTCATGATGTGCATGGCAACCTTGGAATCGATGCCAAAGCGTGCGCCCAGCACCGTGACGATGATATTGGCGCCACTCGAGCTCACCACGTGGATCTCTCTGCCCTCGACAAAGCCGAGGTCTTTGAGACGGTGCTTTATGTCCTCATTGCCCTTTACACGAGACACGCGCACGGTTTCGCCCGCTTTTACCATCGAAAGCGGCATGGCCGGCATCTGCGGTCCGCAAGACATGAGTTGCTCCTAACGTCAGTTCGTCCTCAACATCGACGCGATAAAAGTTAACCACATCTATGTTCGCTTTAGTAAACTAGCACGCGGTTAACTTTTTGGAAAGGGTCTCTATTCAGTTTTCGAAAAAGTTTCCCACACGAAACAAAGGCACCGCAAAGACGGTCTCTTTGCGGTGCCTTGTCATACCAATGTATGCAACAGAGGGGACTCTCCCTTTTTCACATTGTTACGCTTAGAGCGAGAGGTTTCTGATCGACGTGACACACGAGGCCTCATCCGCGCCCGAAACACGAAAGACAACGCTCTCGCCGCACTCACCATAGAGGGCCATGAGTCCCATGATATCGCGGCCATCCGTGTGGCGATCGCCGATGCTGACCGACACGTCACTACGATGCTTGGCGATAATGTCATAGAGAAGCGCAACCGGGCGGGCATGTAGTCCCAACGGATCTTTAATCGTCTTTGTAAACTCGACCATGTCCCCTCCCGCAGCATCGCACATTTGGCCGGCCAAACCCAGCCACGTGGTAGTTATTGTAGCGTTAGACGCTTGTCGAGGGCGAGACGAAAACCACATCCCACTTCGAGTGTCAACGATGGGACACAGTTTCCGTTAGACAGCTCAACCGGAAACTGTGCCCCATTATTTTTCCGAATTCTGGGTCGCGTTTTCCCAGAGGACCCCCTTTGGGAAAGCGCGGCCCATTCTGGACGCAGATTCCGGGACGCACTTTCCGCGACGTCCGGTCATCCTATGCCCTCGCAACGCCCGCGCACAAAAAACGAGGGGAGGCACGCGTCCTTCCCTCGTTAGAGACAATATGTAGCCGCTTGCCTACATCAAGCGCAGGCTGACGTCCTTGAGCTGGGCGCCGGAAACGGCACTCGGGGCGCCCGACATAAGGTCGGAGCCGCTGGCCGTCTTGGGGAACGCCATGACGTCGCGGATGGAATCGGAGCCGGTAAGCAGCATGCACACGCGGTCCAGACCCAGGGCAAAACCGCCCATCGGGGGCGCACCAAACTTGAGCGCCTCCATGAGGAAGCCAAACTGCGACTCGGCGCGCTCCTCGGTAAAGCCCAGGAGCTTGAGCATGGACATCTGCATCTCGGCGTTATGGATGCGCATGCCACCGCCGCCGGCCTCAAAACCGTCCATGACAAAGTCGTAGGTGCAGGAACCGGCAGCCAACGGGTCGGCCTCGATCTTGGCAATGTCGGTCTCGGTCGGCAGAGTGAACGGCTGGTGCTCGGCTGCATAGGCCTTGCGGTCCTCATCCCAGTGGAACAGCGGGAAGTTGACGACCCACAGGAAGTCGTGACCCTCGCGTTTGATCTCGAGTGCGTTGGCCATGTGAGAGCGCATGCCGCCCAGGATCTCGTCAGAGAGCAGGCGCGGGCCGGCGGCGAACATCACGAGGTCGCCGGGCTCGACGTCCATGCGCTCGCGCAGAGCCGCCATCTCCTCGTCCGAGAAGAACTTGACGATGGGGCTGTTGATGGAGCCGTCCTCGCGGAAAGCGATCCAGGCCAGACCCTTGGCGCCAAACGTGGAGGCCACGCCGGCGAGCTTATCGATCTTGGCACGTGCCCAGGCACCGGCGCCCTTGGCGTTGATGGCCTTGACGACAGAGCCCTCCTCGTTTGCAGCAGTCGCAAAGACCTTGAACTTGGAGTTGGCAAAGATGTCGGTCAGATCGACCAGATGCATGCCATAGCGGGTATCGGGCTTATCGGAGCCATAGGTGTCCATGGCCTCCCAGTAGTCCATGCGACGCAGCGGCGTGGGCATCTCGACACCCATGCGACCGAAAGCATCGGCCAGGACCTCTTCGAGTGCGCTCATAACGTCGTTCTGGTCCACGAAGGACATCTCGATATCGACCTGGGTGAACTCGGGCTGACGGTCGGCACGCAAGTCCTCGTCGCGGAAGCACTTGGCAACCTGGTAGTAGCGCTCGACGCCACCGACCATGAGCAGCTGCTTTAGGAGCTGCGGGGACTGCGGCAGGGCGTAGAAGTTACCCGGCTGAATACGGCTGGGAACGATGAAATCTCGAGCGCCCTCGGGCGTGGACTTGAACAGGGAGGGTGTCTCGACCTCCATGAACTCACGGTTGTGAAGCGCCTCGCGAATGGCAAAGGTGAAGTCGGAGCGCAGCTTGAGGTTGGCCATCATCTCGGGACGACGGAGGTCCAGATAGCGATAGCGCAGACGGGTGTCCTCGCTGGTCTCGATGCCGTCCTCGATCTGGAACGGCGGGGTAACGGACGTGTTGAGCACCTCGGCATGGTCGGTCAGGACCTCGATCTCGCCGGTCGCGAGCTTGGCGTTGGTGGTTTCCTCGCCACGGGCGCGCACGACGCCGTGAATCTTGATGGGCCACTCGGGACGCATGGTCTCGGCGATCTTAAAGGCATCGCCGTCGGAGTGCTCGGGGTCGAAGGTAAGCTGCGTGATGCCCTCGCGGTCGCGAAGGTCGCAGAAAATAAGGCCGCCGTGGTCGCGGCGACGGCTCACCCAACCGGTGAGGGTGACCTCTTCGCCCACGTTCTCGCGGCGAAGCTCGCCGCAGGTACGGGTGTGCATGGAATGCTCGTCGATGGGACGGGTCTGGCTCATACCAGTGATCCTCCTTTATGGATCTGTGCCGCCCCGTGTCGTTCCGGGCGGCGTCGTACAGATTTGCCCAGCCTGCGTAAACCGCGCAGCCAGACATGGCGTTCTATCTTATCGCACCTGTGCCGATGTGCCGCGGAAAAGTGGCTCCTGCCCAAAGACTTGACGGAGACGAAACAATTGACGCACCGCGGCGCCCGCCCGCGTTCGTCACGTGCGACAATGTGCCCCAATACAACTGCACTTGGAAAGGCCCGTCATGACTGCACGCCTCATCGTTATGGATATCGACTCCACCCTCATCAACCAGGAGGTCATCGACCTGTTGGGCGAGGAGGCCGGCGTGGGCAAGCAAGTTGCACAGATCACCGAACGCGCTATGCGCGGCGAGCTGGACTTTAAGCACGCGCTCGAGGAGCGCGTGGGGCTGCTCGCCGGCCTGGACGAGAGCGTGTTCGAGCGCACCTTTGAGCGCGTGACATTTACCCCCGGCGCGTTGGAACTTGTGCGCTCGGCACACAGCAAGGGCTGGAAGGTCGGCGTGGTGAGCGGCGGCTTCCACGAGATCGCTGACAAGATCGTAGCCGCCGCGGGCATCGATTTTTGCCTGGCCAACCGCCTGGAGGTCGTAGACGGCAAGCTCACGGGCAAGCTGGCGGCAGACATTGTGACCAAGGAATCCAAGCTTATCCAGCTACTGGATTGGGCGGTTGAGTGCGGTGTCGATATGGCCCATACCGTGGCGATCGGCGACGGCGCCAACGACATCCCCATGATTCAGGCCGCGGGCACGGGCATCGCGTTTTGCGCCAAGCCCAAGACGCGCGAGGCCGCTCCGTTTGCCATCGACGAGCGCGACCTGATGCTCGCCATGGACATCATCCTGCGTGACTAGCCGATCCATCTAGCAACAGAATCAAATCTCCTATATCTAGTTTCCGAACAATTTTGTCTTAGTGTTCGGAAACATACCCTTTGAGTGCTAGACTTTGCGCCGTCGAAGGGAACTTATATGGATAAGCGAGATCTAGAGCAGCTGCTGAGCGATGTTGCCGGCGGATCAGTCACCCCTGCCGATGCCCTTACGCGCATCCAAACGGCGCCAACCGCCGATCTGGGTTTTGCGCAGCTCGATCTTTCGCGCGGGGTGCGCCAGGGAGCCGGCGAGGTTGTCTACGGCGCCGGCAAAACCGCCGAGCAGATTGCAGCCATTATCAAAGCGCTGCGCGATGCCGGCCAGGAGCGCACCCTGGTTACGCGCCTGGATGCCGAAAAAGCAACCCGCACCTCGGAGCTTCTCGACAACGGTATCGACCTGGGATATGTCCCGAACGCCCAGCTCGCCCTCGTGGGCGGCAAGCCCTCCCCTACCGGTAACGGACGCATCGTTGTCGCCTGCGCTGGCACGAGCGACTTGCCCGTCGCCGAAGAAGCCGCGTTGACGGCCGAGTTCTACGGCAACGAGGTCGACCGCCTCTACGACGTAGGTGTCGCCGGCCTGCACCGTCTGCTCGCGCATGCCGAGCAACTTGCCCAGGCACAGGTGGTCATCGCCATCGCCGGCATGGAGGGCGCGCTGGCGAGCGTTATCGGCGGTCTGGTAAGCTGTCCGGTCATCGCCGTTCCCACCAGCGTGGGCTACGGCGCGAGCTTTGGTGGCGTAGCCGCGCTGCTCGCCATGCTCAACTCCTGCGCCAGCGGCGTTTCGGTCGTCAATATCGACAATGGCTTTGGTGCCGCCTACCAGGCAAGTCTTATCAATCATCTGAGCGCCCGAACACTCTGCGCCCGTTAAGGAGCATTCCATGTCCAACCATCAGCACACGCTTATCATCGACGGCACCTCGGGCATCAGCGGCGATATGACCGTCGCGGCCCTGCTCGACCTGGGCGCCAGCGAGGAGCACCTGCGCGAACAGCTCGCCACGCTGCCGGTCGACGGCTTTACGATCGCCGTTACACGCGTAAACAAGCATGGCATCGACGCCTGCGACTTTGACGTTCAGCTGGCAGAGGAGCTCGAGAACCACGACCACGACATGGCCTGGCTCTTCGGCAACGAAACAGCTGCCGAGCACACGCACGAGCATGAGCACCGCCATCATGACCATGGCGAACATGAACACGAGCACTGCCACGAGCACTGCCACGAGCATGGCCATGAGACCCACGGCCATGGCCACGAGGACCATCATCACGCCCATCGCCATCACCACCGCTCTTTGGCGGACGTCACCGCCATCATCGACGGCTCACAGCTAAGCGATGGCGCCAAGCGTCGTGCCCTCGCCATCTTTACCGCACTCGCTGCTGCCGAGGCCAAAGCTCACGGCAAAACGCCCGACACCGTCCTGTTTCACGAGGTGGGCGCTGTCGACTCCATCGTCGACGTCTGCTCTGTCGCCATCTGCCTCGACGACCTGGGCATTGAGGATGTTGTGGTCGAATCGCTCTCCGAGGGCCACGGAACCATCCGCTGCGCCCACGGCCTCATGCCCATTCCCGTCCCCGCTGTCGTCAACCTGTGCCAGGCAGGCAATATCGCCCTCACGCCTGCACCGGTCGCCGGCGAGCTCGTGACGCCCACGGGCGCCGCCATCGTCACCGCGCTGCGCACGTTCGACCAACTGCCCTCACGCTACCGCATCGAAGCCGTCGGCTACGGCGCCGGCAAGCGCCCCTACGAGGGTTGCTCCGGTACGCTCCGCTGCCTGCTCGTTCACGCGGACGCATAGCCATGGATGCCCGCAAGGCAAAAAGCCGCGCCGCGATCGTCGCGGCGTTCTCCGAGCTGCTGCGCGAAGAGGACTACGGCAAGATCACCGTCGGCGACATCATCGCTCGCGCCCATGTGGGTCGAGCCACGTTCTACGGCCTCTTCAAGAGCAAAGACGACCTACTGTCCGAGCTCGTGAGCGACATCTGCACCCACGCCCTCGACGACGATGGCACACCGCTCGACGACCCACTCGTGCAGGTCGAGCATATCCTCAACAACCTCTGGGATCGTCGTCAGGGTGTACGAGCCCTCGTTGCCGGCGCCGGCTCACGCGTCTTCGCCGACTGCCTCCGCAAGACCATCATGTCGCGCGCAGCCGAAACCGTCCCTACCGACCCAAACGGCCCCGCCGGCACCATGGACCGCAGCTTCTTACTACACCACATAGCCTCAAGCTTCGTAGGAATGGTCCAATGGTGGGCCTGGCACAACTTCCAAGCAGACAAAGCCGACGTAGCCAAAGACTACCTCTCAGCCATAAAGCCCCTCTTCGGCTAAGTAAGAGGCTCATCCCAGAGCATCGCCCCAACCCAAGGCGTCACGCATCCCAACGTGTCACTCGCACTTCAACGCCCCCAACAGCAACAAGCCCCTCCCATCCAAATTCAGAAATATGTTGGGTTGCTTGTACGAACGCAACAAAGACCCTGCAGCTGGCCGCATGGGGTAACTTCCCAGCGCATTCCGCAGGACGAAAGAACCCCCGCCGCACGAAGTGCGCAGCGGGGGTTCTTTCATGTCCGAGGACGCGCTGGGAAGTTACCCCATGCGGCCAGCGGACAACTATGTGGCCTTGGACTAGAACATGCCCAAGAAACCGTGCACAAACAGCGCGGCCAGAGCGGCACCGATAAACGGCGCGATGCCAGGAACGAGCAGGCCGTACTTCCAGTTGTTGTCGGCCTTGTTCTTGATCGGCAGCACCTGATAGGCCATGCGAGGACCAAGGTCACGAGCCTGGTTCATGGCGAAGCCGGTGATGCCGCCCATGCCCATGCCAACAGCCCAAACAATCAGACCGACGCAGATAGCGAGCATCAGAACGTTCTCACCAGCGCGGCTAGCAGCAGCAAGGATGGCGCTGATGAACACAAAGGTGCAGATAGCCTCGCAGAAGAAGTTACGGGCATAGTTGGTGCCCTCGGTGGTGGGGTTAGTCGAGAAGATGTTGCGCTGGGCAATGGGATCGACGACACCATCGGAAGCCTTGAACTCATCGGCATACATCAACCACGCGATCACGGCGCCCACAAAGCCGCCGAGCATATCGGCAATCATGAAGGGGATGCAGCTGCTCCACGGCACCAGGCCTACGATGCACTGGGCAAGCACCATAGCCGGGTTCATGCACACGGCGCCGCCAAAGACAAACAGGCAGACCGAGATGCCAAAAGACCAGGTGGTGATGGCAAACATATGGCCGGAGCCCTGATACTTGGTGCCCTTGAGCACGGTATCGCAGTGCACGCCCACGCCAAAGATGATCATGAGGGCCGTTGCGCCGAATTCGCAGAGGAGTTTGGTAAGCATAAAACCTTATCTTTCTTGTCGGTTATAAACGATTCGTTTAGGCCGCGCACTAATGCTGCGCGACGACAACGCCCAGGCCATCGGGAATGACGGCCACCTTGGCATCGGCACCCTTCATCTCAAAGGCGAGCTTAAGCGCCTCCTCGATAGTGTTGACCGGCGTCATGTGCATATCCTTGAGCATCTGGTGATCGCACAGGTCGGTGACCATGATCACAGGGTGATGCGCCAGAATGCGGGCAAAGATCTGGCTCGTCCACTGATCGGGCAGGGTCTCGTCCTTAGGACGGTCGATGCAGGCGCGCTCAAACTCTGCCGGATCGTTGTCGGCGATGTTGTGATAGAAGCCCTCGCCACCGTGACCGTCGGCACAACCGGCGACGTCGATAATCACGCCACCCTCGGGAAGTGTGGCCTCGGCAGCGCACATGCCCTTCACGGCCTGGTAGATGTTCTGATCGAGCGGGTAGCCGCCGTTGGTGGTGATGGCGATCTCGCACTCGACGGGCTCAACGCCGGCAAGGCTCTTCACGAACTCGCAGCCAGCCTCGTGTGCCTTGTGAATGTCGCCGGCAAAGGAGCCGATGACCTCGTGCTTGCCGTTGAGCACCACGTTGAGCACAAAGGCAAGGTGAGCCATCTCGGCAGCGGCAAACATGTCCTCGCTCACGTGGTTGTGGCACAGGTTGCCGGCACGCGAATGAGAATCGTTCACAAACTGACCGTTGTGGTTGTACATGATGGTCTTGTAGCTGGCGATGCCAGGCAGGACGGACTTGCGGCTACCAGAGAAACCGGCAAAGAAGTGCGGCTCAATAAAGCCCTCGGCAAGCAGCAGATCGCAGTCGGCGGCAATCTTGTTGATGATGCACTCGCCACCAGAAGGCAGGGTGCCGATCTTTTTCATCATGCTGTCATCAGTCGCGACGTGCATAACGATTTCCTCGTTGGCAACGATCTCCTCGCCGTACTTGTTGACGAGCTCCTCGTGCGTCGACGGACGATGCATACCCGTAGCAACCAGAATACGAACGCGCGCCTCAGGCGCAGCGGAGTGGATGTGATGCAGCAGAATAGGCATCGTCACACGCGAGGGAACGGGACGCGTATGGTCGGAGCTAATGATGACAATATCCTTCTTGCCAGCACAAAGCTCCTCGAGCGAAGGCGAGCCATAAGGGTTGGCAAGCGACTCCTCTACCAGCTCTTCCTGCGATTTCGTGGTCTTATATTCGTTTTGATGACCCTCCATCACACCCGCGAAGTTCTTATCCTCGAGCTCCAGATGCAACGTCTTGTGGTCAAACGGCAGTTCACATTCAAACAATGACGAGCGCCCTCTTCCTTTCAACTGACACACTAGATAAACCGTTGGAAGGATACGCCGCTCACCGAAAAACGCCACCGTCCACCGACTCATTAACACAACGTTCATATTTGACCCACAACAAAACGGCCGCGATCCCAAACGGGACCGCGGCCGCTACAGTCGTAAGGCGAGAAGCGCCAAATGCGCCACCGGGATAGACCCCATCAAAACGCGCGAAGCGCGCCATTATTCCCCCCAGCCAGTAATCCGCCGAAGACCGGACATCGCAGGGTCCGCCATCAGTTTACTTTTAGGCACACTCCGCAGGACGCAAGAAGCCCTCGCCGCACGAAGTGCGCAGCGAGGGCTTCTTGCATGTCCGAGGACGTGCCTAAAAGTAAACTGATGACGGGCCCGGACGACTACAGGGCTATCGATTACCCCGTGTTCTGCAGACCTGCCGAGACGCCGGTCACAGTCGAAAGAATCAGGCTCATGTACTCGGCCTTCTTCTCCTCGGCCATCTCGTCCTGGTTCATACGCACCTCGCGAAGGGCGCGGACCTGGGCGATGGACAGGGCGTCGACGTAGGGGTTACGCACGCGAACGGCACAGCCGAGCACGCGACGACGCTGCAGCGGCCACTCGTCACCGACGATGGCAAGGACCCACTTACGGGTGAGCTGCATCTCGGTAAAGACCTTCTTGGACAGATCATCGCGGTCGCCCAGATGCAGATACATCTTGGCAATGCGCTGATCGGTCTTAGCAATCGACATCTCGATGTTATCGATAAAGGTGCGGAAGAACGGCCACTCCTGGTAGGCAGCCTTGAGCTGGTCAAGATCGCCCAGCTGCTCGCAGGCGGTGCCCAGGCCGTACCAAGCGGCCAGGTTAATGCGTGCCTGGCTCCAACTGAAAATCCACGGAATGGTACGCAGGTCGTCGAGCGACTTGGCACCCAAGCCGCGCTTGGCGGGACGCGAGCCGATCGGCAGCAGACCGACCTCGGTCAGCGGCGTCACGGTCGAGAACCACGGTGTAAAGTCCTCGGTGTTCAGCAGGTCCAGATAGCGCTCGTGGCTTGCGGCGTTGAGTTTCTCGGCCATATCCCAGAACTTCTGCGTGGTCTCGGTGTTGGTCTTCTCGACGCTCGGTGCCGACTGCAAAAGCGTCGCGGCGGCAACGGACTCAACATGGCGCTGAGCCAGCGTGCGGTTGCCGTAACGGGCAAAGATGACCTCACCCTGCTCGGTGAGCTTAAAGAAGCAGTTGACCGAACCCTTGGGCTGCGCCAGTACGGCCTTGTTGGCCGGGCCGCCACCACGGCCCACGGCGCCGCCGCGACCGTGCATGAGCACCAGGTCGATATCGTTCTTCTCGGCCCACTTGGCGATGCGCTCCTGCGCGGAGTGCAGCGCAAGCATGGCCGTGGTAGGACCGGCATCCTTGGAGGAGTCGGAGTAACCCAGCATAACCTCCATGCGGCGGTTGGTCTGGGCAAGACGCTTCTGCACCACGGGCAGCGTAAGCATCTGGTCGAGCACGTCGACGCAGCCCTCGAGGTCCTCGAGCTGCTCGAACAGCGGGATCACGTCGAGCTCGGGAACGTCCTCCTCGTGTGCGAAGGACAGGTGGGCCAGCTCAAAGACGTCGGCCACATGCTGGGCACTCTTGGTAAACGAGATGATGTAGCGGTGTGCCATCTTCTTGCCGTAGCGCTTTTGGATGGAGCCGATAGCGCGGAAGGTGTCGATGACCTCGCGCGTCATGGGCTGCAGGTCGCCATGGATACCGTTTTCGTGGATATCCTTGAGGGCGCGGGCATGCACCACGGAGTGCTGACGGAACTCCATCTCGACCATATGGAAGCCGAAGGACTCGACCTGCCAGATGATGGTCTGCACCGGGCCGTAGGCGGCACGGACGGCACCGCAGGCGGCCAGCGAACGCTGGACGACGCGCAGGTCATCCAGGAACTCGTCGGCGCTGTGATACATGGTGTCGGTGATACGGCGTACGGTGGCGTTCAGACGGTCGGCCATGACGAGCATGACGGCGCGATGCGGCTCGTGCTCGGAGATAAGCTCGGCGCGGGCCGTGTAATGGGCACTCATCTCGACCTGATGGTTCCACAGGTTGATGAGCTCGGCAGACGGCTTGCTGTAGGTGGCCTCGAGCGTGAGGTTGCGGCCGATGCGGCGGCACTTGTCCTCGAGCTTGAGCACCATGTGGGTGAAGTACTTGGCGGCGACCTCACGGCTCACCTTGGCGGTGACGTTGGGGTTACCGTCGCGGTCGGAACCGATCCAGCTGCCGGGATGGAAGAACGCCGGGCACAGCGGCGACACGGTACCGGCCTTGTCACCCAGCACCCAGTCGTCAAAGCGACGATAGATGACGGGGATGACGTCGAACAGCGTGTTATCGAAGATGTCGATGATGGTATCGGCTTCCTCGACCGGCGTGGGCTTCTTGAGCGCGATGGGGCTCGTACGCACCAGGGCGTCGATCTCCTGCAGCATATGGCGCTCGTTCTCCACCAGGTCGGAGCCGCCCAGACGCGGACGCTCCTCCAACAGGTTAGAGATACGGCGAATCTTGCCCTCGACGGCCTTGCGACGGGCCTCGGTGGGATGCGCGGTAAAGACGGGATGGAACTCAAGCTTGCCGAGCAGCTCGTTGGCGCCCTCGACACCCATCTCATCCACCAGCTGGTGATAGGCGACGGTGAGTTCGTTGGCGGGATCGACCTCGGTATCGGTCGATGCGCCGGCCTCACGCTCGCGCAGCTGCTTCACACGGTAGTTCTCCTCCGACAGGTTTGCCAGATGGAAGAAGCTCGTAAAGGCGCGGACGATAACCTGCTGCTTATCGAGCGGAAGGCTGTCGATCAAATCGACGACCTCGCGAAACGCCACAGCAGTGGGCTCGTCGGCGGTGGGCACGCCCTGCTCGTCGACGGCCTCGTCGGCGGCACGGCTACCGGGGTTGCCGGCATTGGCCACGATCTCGGCCGACAGAATCTTGTCGAACAGGTCCGCGATCTCGGGATCATACTCGCTAAGCACACGGCGCTCCAGGCGCAGGAACAGCGCAAGGTTGTCGCGCAGCTCCTCGGGAATCTCAATCTCGGCGAGACGCTCCCTGGACTCGGCATTCGAGCCGATTCGGTTAACGAGGCGGTTGACCACGGCAGCGACGCGCGCCGCGGCTTCGGGTACAGACTGGTTGCTTAGGTTCTCAGCCACGTTTCCTCCCATTCCTCCTTCTATGCACGTAACATGCGGTATTCATTATAGGCACTTGAGAAATACTTTCGACACTGATTGCGCTTTACCACACAAAAGTATTTTCTGCATTGCAAGGCTTTTTGCCCCAAATGGTCGTATTTCTCGGTGGGCGGCATATGCAAACGGGGACATTCCGCATAAATGCGAAACACCCCCGTAACAATCGTTCGCCGCGAGCGGGACGCGTTAGCGGACCCGCAGCTCAAAATGATGCGCTACAGGCGCTCGCGAACCGCCTCGACCACGTTGGCCAGATCGACCAGCACCTCGTCATGGCTCTGCATGTCGCGCACCTTGACCTTGCCGGCGGCAAGCTCGTCGCCGCCCAAGACCAAAATGAGCTTGGCGCCCACCTTGTCGGCCTGCTTAAACTGAGCCTTGAGCGAACGGCCCTGATAGTCTGCCTCGGTCACGATGCCTGCGGCGCGAAGCTCCTGCGTAATGGCAAAAACGTTCTGACGCAGTTCCTTGCCGGCGTTGGCAACGTAGACACACGGAGCCTCATCGGCACCCAGGTCGCTGCCAAAGGCCTGCAGGGCAAGCAGGACGCGCTCAAAACCGACGGCGAAGCCGACACCAGCCGTGGGCTTGCCGCCCTCGAGCTCGACCAGGCCGTCGTAGCGGCCGCCGCCACCGATGGAGCCGACGCCGGCGCCGGGGGCCTCGACCTCAAAGACGGTACGGGTGTAGTAGTCCAGGCCGCGCACCAGGGTGGGATCCTCGACATACTCGATGCCGGCGGCATCCAGATAGCGCTTGACCTGCCCGTAGTGCTCGCGGCACTCGTCGCACAGGTTGTCACCCATCAGCGGGGCCTCGGCCATGATCTCGCGGCAATGGTCGTTCTTGCAGTCGAAGGCGCGCAGCGGGTTGAGCTCGGCGCGCTCGCGGCACTCATCGCACATCTCGTCGGCGTGATCGAGAATGAACTGCTTGACCTGCTCGCGATAGGCCGGACGGCACTGGGCATCACCCATCGAGTTAATGAGCAGACGGAGCTTGGAAAGATCGAAGCCCAGACGCTTGTAGAACTCCATGAGCATAATGATGCACTCGGCGTCCGCAGCCGGATCGGGAGCACCGAGCCACTCGATGCCCACTTGGTGGAACTGACGCAGGCGGCCCTTCTGGGGGCGCTCGCCGCGGAACATGGCCTCGGCATAGTAGGCCTTAAACGGCGTGGAGCCCTGGGGCACCAGGTTGTTCTCCACGACGGCGCGCACCACGCCGGCAGTGCCCTCGGGACGAAGCGCCAAGCGCTGTTTGGGCTTGAGCTTGGCATCGGTGCCCTCGGTAAAGACACGTTCCAGGTTGGCGCCGCTAAACACGCGGAACATCTCCTTGCGCACGACATCGGTCGACTGGCCGATGCCGTGGACAAACACGTCCACCTGCTCGATCGCGGGCGTCTCGATGGGCTTAAAGCCAAACGGCTCGAACACGCCGGCAGCGATCCGCTGCATCTTTTGCCAGGCGCGCATCTCGGCGCCGATAAGGTCGCGGGTTCCCTCCGCCTTCTGTGCCTGCATGGGCAAACACCTTTCTTTTAGTATCGCGTCATAGGTAGTGGTCATTATACGGCACAAAAGCAAAACGCGGCGACGCGTCTGACCGAACGAGGGTATGGGAGCTCGTTCGGCCAAACGTGCCGCCGCTGCAGCCGATCCGCTTTCCTCCGCCCCCCCCCTCGAATCACACGATCTGTTGGGGACAGAGGAAAACGGATCATTTTGTATGCCCGTGGCATCGAACAGCACGCCCGAGACAATGGCACCCACGGTGCCGCCGACCATCTCGAGCGAGGTAATGGTGCCCGTGACCTTGCCCAGATCGGCCATGCCAAACTGCTTGGACGCGGCGATAGTGGGCGCGATGGTGCCCATGCACGTTCCGACACCAAAGCTCACGGCAGCCACGATGGGACCAAGATCGGTCGCGGGGAAGCACAGGGCGACGCAGGAGATAATGCACGCAACGGATCCCAACACGTTGCCAAAACGTAGGCCAAAGCGATCGTAAATGACGCCGAGCGAAATCTTGGCGATAACGACGGTGACCATATAGGCCGAAAGCACAGTACCCGCCCACACGGGATCGTGACCGCCCGTGACGATCTTGGCGCCGTTGACGGTAACGCTCGTCATGTTGGTGACCTGGTTGGGCAAGATGGCACCGTTAACGAGGCCCATAAAGAGAAAGGCGACGACAAGCAGCCAAAACGCCGGGCTCTTCTTGATGCGAGACCAACCGACGTTAACCTCGGGAGCCGTATGCTCGTCCTTGTCGCCAGCTGTCGAGACGGACGGATCGCCCGGGTTCTCGCCGAGCGGCTTAAGGCCTATCTCAGAAGGCTTGGTACGGAAGGAATAGGCCGTGATGGGCAGCGCCGCCACCATGCAGATAGCCGCGAGCACCAGGAAGGCGGAACGCCAGCCAACGCTCACGATAAGCGAGCTCACGGTGGGAGACAGAACAGCGCCTCCAAAGCCCGAGCCCGAAAGTGCTATGGAGATCGCAAGACCTCGCTTGGCCGTAAACCAGTTGGCGGTAACAAGACTAATGAGCAGACGGGTCGAGGCGACGGCAAAGCAGCCCGAGACGGCAAAGAGCACGTAGACCTGCCACAACTCACCGACAAAGCTCATCCCGGCAAGAACGGCAGAGGTGGCGATAACGGAAAGGGAACCCAAGATGCGACCGCTCACTTTGTCGGCAACATGGCCAATGACAAGCGAGCCGACAACGCTCACCACGGTTGAGATGGCGTTGGAGATGTTGTACTGAGCAAGGGAAATGCCCAAGTCGCTCACGATAAGCGGCTGAAACAGGCTCATGCAGTTAACGAAAATCGTGTAACACGTGGCCATGATGACAAAGCCGGAAGCCACGACGAGCCAACCGGGGAAGAATTTATGCTGCTGGGACATGGATTACTCCTTGTGGTCGGCGATATAGCCCAGGGCGACCGCCGCATAAGCCGCGGCGCCGAGCGGCAACTCGGCATCGCTAAAGCGTGCCTTGGGATGGTGCTGGGCAAAGTGCTCGTCCGTATCGGTCACAGCCGCACCGAACGTAAAGTACGCGCTCGGCATCTCGCTCGAGATAAGCGCAAAGTCCTCGCTCGCCATGGCATGGAACAGCGGCAGGAAGGCGGCCTTGGGCAACGTCGCACCCACATAGCCAAGCGAAGCCTGGGTCATATCGTCATCGAGCACGAGCGGGGGAACATCCGAGAGCGTCTCGATAGTCGCCGGCGTACGATAGGTCGTGGCAACGCCTTTGACGACCTCCGCGATGCGGGTCTTGAGGTGCTCCATGAGCTCAACGTCAAAGCCGCGCAATGTTCCCTCGAGCACGCAGGTGTCGGGAATCACATTGGCCGCTTGGCCACCGGCAAACTTACCCACGGTGAGCGCGACCTCGCGAGCCTTGAGCAGGCGCGCAGCACCAAGCAGCGCCGTCGCGTGCATATCATGACCGCAAGCATGCATGCAGCCATTGGTAGATGCAAAGGGCTCGCCGGATTCCTCGACAACGGGCAGGGCATCCATGTCGCCGCGCAGCATAACGACCGTACCGGCCTGTTCGTCCGTGCAGACGCCATTGCCCTGGGCCGCGGCGGCACCGGCACCGACAAGGCCCACAACGCAGGAACCATCGACGAGCGTGGAAAATGGGATGTCCATCTCGTTCAGGCGCGCTTGGATATACGCAGAGGTCTGTGGGAGGTCGTTACCGAGTTCGGGCATCCGATGCAGATCGTGACGCCATGCGGCAAGCTCATCGGCAAAAGCCTGAGCCTCTTTGACCAGACCGTCACCAATGGCGGCTTGCGCCGCCGCTGAGGTCTGAAGCGCTGGTTATGGTTGGAAATCGGACAGAACTGGTGCCATAGATGCCCTCCAGTAAAGTTTTAGCAGCAAGCACTTTCATACTCTAAAGTGCAAGGCATAACTTTAAAGGCGACGCATAAAAAACGCCGCCCCAGAGGGACGGCGCAACAGATCGTTTACAAACGCGCTCGCGGCTTTTTACGCAAAAAGTCAAAGTGCGTCTCGCTCAAGATAATCGACAGGAAGATGAGCGCAAAGCCGGCAAGCAAACGCGAGGTGAGCACCTCCCCCATCAGCAGCACCGAGAACAGCACGCCCGATGGCGACTCCATCGAAAGCAGTAGTGAGCCCGTCGAGGCCGGGACATGCGCCAAGCCCACGTTTTGAATGAGCAAACCCACGCATGTGCAGCCCACCGAGAGAAATGCCATCACGCCAATAAAGCTCGGCGTCCACACGGACAAAGGCGCCTGGGTCTCAAACGGCAGCGAAGAGATCAGGCACAGCACACCGTTGCCCGCAAACATCCAAAACGTGATGACGTTGATGTCCATCTTGCGACCGTACTTAGCGGCCACCGCCATCTGGATGGCAAAGAAAACCGCGCCGCCCAGCGTAATAACATCGCCGGCATTGAACTCGACGCTATCAAGCGCCACCAAGCCAATGCCCGCCAGGCACAGCAACGCGGCGCCCAAGTTGTAACGGGTAAGTTTTTCGCCGCTTAGGACATAGCTCGCAAACGGAACCAAGATACAGTACGTGCCCGTCAAAAACGCGCTTTTGCCTGCCGTGGTCTGCGCCAGGCCAATCGTCTGCAAACCGTAGGCACCCCACATGAGCGCGCCCATGCCAAGTCCAACAATCAGATTTCGAGCGTTGAAATGGGCAACAATGCGCTTGTGGAAGACGGCAAGCATGACCAGCGACGCCGGAAGAAAGCGAATGTAGAGCAGCTCGAACACCGGAATGGTATCGAGCGCGTCCTTCATGGTGGTAAAGGAATAGCCCCAGATGACCGCTATCGAAAGCAGCAAGACCTTCCAGAACAGCGGCGAGCGCGCACCGGCACCGCGAGAGGCACCGCCGGCACCCAGGTCTTCGCGGGCTACAGGGCTATCGGGCATATCTTCGATTTCAATAACGGCATGATGAGCCATAGGGCATCCTCGCGCTCGGTCTGGGCGTGGTGTCCGCACGCGCGCGACCGCATGCCGCCTCATGGTCAAATAAAAACGGGACGTGCCGGACCCCCGGCACGCCCCGCAACTGTAGCAACAATCAAGCAACCCACGCAATTCAGCCCACTAAAGCATCGAACAGAAAAGCCTCGATGCTCCGGCCATGTCAGCGTTCACATTGTTGCGCTAGATTAGTTTTGTACTCTCCAGCTTTTCGATAATCCAGTCGTTGGCTTTGATGACCGGACGGCGGAAGACCACACCCAGGGCCAGCGACGGAATCAGATAGCTCGCCAGAATACCCAGCTCAACCCAGTACTCCATATGGTAGGCGCCAGCCATGGCGGCATGCATGGCATTGATGCCATGGGTAAACGGCAGGAACGGATAGATCGCCTGGAACACGGGTCCGGTCATCTCGATGGGGAATGTGCCGCCCGAACCACCGACCTGCATGACCAACAGCACGACAGCGAGCGCCTTGCCGATATCGCCAAACGAAACCGTAAGCGTGTAGACGATATTGGAGAACACGAGACTTGCGATCCAACCTGCAAGCGCAAACTGCAGGGGATTGTCGCACTGGATGCCAAAGAACAGGATATCGCCGGCGCACACGAGCGTTGCCTGCAGCAGGGCCAGACCGCCAAAGAACAGGTACCGGCCCAGGTAGATCTCGTGCAGGCGCACGGGGATGAGCTCGTTGATAAGCTCATCGTCGACCGACACCTTCATCATGGCCGCCAGTACGATCGAGCCAACCCAGAGCGACAGAATCGTATAGAACGGCGCCATGGCCGAACCGTAGTTGCGGATAGGATAGACCGGCTTGCGGTCGAGCGCGACGGGGCCGGAAAGCGACACGGCCAAACCCTCGGGATCGTTGCCGATCATCGTCTTGATCGTCGCAAGGTCATCCGACATCAAGGCACCGTCGAGCTCGTCCTTAAACGCGCCGATCTTGTCCGACGCCTCGCCCAGCTGATCGGAAACCTTGTTGACCAGCTTTGCAGCCTTGGAGAGGGCCTTTGCCAGCGAACCGGATGCGTCGGTCAGGCCGTCTACGGCGCTATCCAGATCGCCCGAGATACCATCGAGCGAGTCTAGAATGCCCGAGACGGTCTTCTTGAGCTCCTTGGCCTTAACCGAGAACGTGGAATCGTAATCGGATTTGGCGCCCGCGATGCCGGCCTTGGCATCGGCGATGGCCTGATCGACCTCGGCACGCGTGCTGTTGGCCTCTGCCATGCTGTCAGAAAGGGACTTAGCAGTTGCCGTCAGGTCCTTGGCGTTGTTGCGATACTCCACCGCGATCCTGCCCAGCGATGTTGCTACAGACTTAAGGCTCTCCTGGAGCTTTTCGTCACTGACCTGCTCGGCAAAGCCGCGGAGCTGGTCGGCCGTGGCGTCGATATCGTCAGCACGTGTATTGAGCGCCGCCGCGGCATCGTTGAGCTGGGACACCGTAAGGTCCACATGCTGGTTTGCGGTGTCGAACGCCTTCGCGAGCTCGGCAGACACATTGTCGAACGAGTCCGCGCTTCCGTCAATCGCCGCGTCAACGGCATCGTTGGCGGCCTTGAGCGCTTCCTTGGAATCATTGATGCCGCTCTTGGCGTGCTCCATCAACTGCTTGGTCGACTCATCGACGGTACCCGTCTGCTGGAGCATACCGCTCGCCGACGTCAGCGAATCGGACGTGGAGCTCAAAATGCCCGCAAGCGACGTTGCGCTGGCCTGAACGCCCTGCAGGTCCTGGACCGAATCGCCGAGCGTCGAGGACAGGTTGGCGATAAAGTTGCTGACCTGGTCGGTGCTCATGTAATCGAGCAGGCTGGACACCGTCTTAAGACCGATGCTCGTAATGGTCTCGGTAAAAGTTTCGTTAACCTGGCTTTGAACGGCGCTCGAACCCTTCTCGGTCACGATCTGCGCGATGGCGTTGGCCTTCTGGTTCTCGTAAAACTCGATATCGGCGTGCTTCACCTCAGTCGAGAAAAGCGTCATCATGTCGGCGCTAAACGTTTTAGGGATAACGACGGCAGCGTAGTACGCGCCCGACTTAACGCCCTCGATCGCCTTATCGCGGTCGTTGAGGACAACCCAGTCGAAGTTCTCGTTGCCGCGCAGGGTGGCGGTTACGTTTTCGCCCACGTTGACCTCAACGGGAATCAGATCGCTCTCGTAGCCCTCGTCGGTGTTGACCACGGCAATCTTAAGATTGCCGGTGTTGCCGTACGGATCCCAGCTGCCGGCGATGTTAAACCACGCGTACAGACACGGCACGATAATGAGGCCCATCACGACAATCAAGCCGATCACGGAGCGAGACACGTTTTGGACATCGCGCTTAAACAGATGCAGGATGTTCTTCATTTATGCCTCACCTCCTTTGGAGTGCTTGCCAAGCGCGGTGGTATCTCCATCATTTGTGACTGTGCTGTCGCTGCCCTGAGATTTATGGTGCGAGCCTATATGCGGCAAGCGGCCCGTGGACTGATCGCCGCCCTTGGCACCACGCTCGCTGGCATTGAGGCCAAACATGTGGCGGGCGGCAGGAATGGCGGCCGTGTGTTCGCGCATCTCGCGACGCAAGTCCTCATCCGAAAGCGCCGAGATGCGCATCTGGGTATTGAGGCTCGCGCGGATATATTCGATATTGATAAGCCAGCCGCAGATGGCAATAACCGAGATGATCCAAATGACAAGCAGAATGATCTTGCCGTTATTGTCGATATCGAGAACCGTCGACAGGACAAAGAGCAGGACCTGAACGCCCACCACGGCGGCAAAACCGCCCTTGATGCAGTAGGGGTAACGGCGCTCAAAGGTCACCGCATGGTCGAGCAGTTCGCGACGGTACGAATCGGAATCGAGCATGACACGCATGGCCGTGCGCAGCGAGTAGCGCTGGCGCGGCAGGTCGTTGGACTCGCAAATCATCATACCGGTCGTGGAAAGCTGTTTATCAAAGAGCAGGTTAAGGTTGAGCAGCAGCGGACGCAGCTGCAGGCCGATAAAGAGCGCCACGATCAAGAACACGCCCAGAATGCACAGGTTAAACAGGTAGTTGAACGAATACATGCCGCCGACCGTCTCGCGCAGCAGATTGATGCCGTAGGTAAAGGGCAGCAGCGGATGCAGCCACTGGAAGAAGCCGGGCATCATCTCGATGGGGTACATACCCGAAGAGCCTGGAATCTGCACGATAACCAGAATGACGCCGATAGCCTTGCCGATATGCTTAAACGTGGTGGACAGCGCATAGATGATATTGACGTAGGTGAACGAAATGGCGATGCCGCCCAGCACGAACAGCAGCGGGCTGACGCACTGCACGCCAATCACCAGATCGCCTACCGTAACGATGATGGCCTGCAACGCTCCCAGGATCACCAGTAGCAACCAGCGGCCAAAGTAGCCCTGACGCGCGGTAAAGCTGCCGATGCCTTCGCGGTCGACCTCGAGCTTGTAGATAGCGATAAGCACGTAGCCGCCCACCCAAAGCGCCAGATTGGTATAGAAGGGAGCGATGCCCGAGCCAAAGCTCTTGACCGGGAAAATTGACTTGGAAGTCAGCTCTACGGGAGATGCCATAAAGTCTGCCACGTCATTGACGTCGACACCCATCAGATCAGCCAGCTCGCCCATGAACTCGGAGGTCTGCAGCGCCGCAATGTCGTTGGCGGCGGTTACGAGCTTGTCCTGGACCTTGGCAAGCGAGGCATCGGTCTGGGACAGCGTGGTCTTGGCCTGACCGAGCGTAGCGTTGAGTTGCGAAAGTGTACCGCGCGCACTTGCAATAGCAGGCGTGAGGCCAGACACGATTCCCGTCAGATCACCCGAGACGGCGGCAAATGAATCAAGCGCGCTCGAGGCCTTCGGCAGCGCGTTTTGACCCAGGTCCGTCTGGGCCTGGCCAAGGTTAGTCGCACCGGTCTGAATTGCGTTATTGATAGCGTTGCTGGCACCCGAGACAGCCGCGGCGTCATTCGCCATGGCGCTCGACTGCGCAGACAGACTATCCTTGATGCTCTGAAGTTTTTCATTCTGCTCGCGGAGCAAATCGATGGTCGATACAATGCGCGCGTCAATTTCCTCGGAACCTGTCGACGTGTCATTAACGAGAATTTCCAAGTGCCCGATAACGGCCTTATTGTGGTCGATCGTCGCCTGGAGAGACTCAAGCGAGTTGTCGATACGGGTGGTCGTAGATGTGACCGTGCCCGTCAGCTTGCCAATCGCAGCGTTCGCGGAGGCTGACGTTTTGGCGAGCGCAAGGCTGCCTTCCGAGAGCGCCTTGGAGAGCGATGTGATGGAATTACCCGCCGTGGCGCGAGCCTCGCCCAGCAGGTCGTTGCCCTGGGAGATCGCCCGCGTCAGCGACGGCGCCTGACCCTGTAGACCGGCAAGTGCTGCATCTGCCGAGGCAATGGAACCACTCGTCTTATCGATGGCGGCATTCATGTCGCCAATCGAACCACGCACCTCGCCCAAGGTATCGGATGCTTCGGACACCGAACTTGCCAGCGAATCCTGAGTCTGGGTTGCCTTTTCCTTTAAATCGACTCCGGCATCCTTGGCAATACCGGCAACGGTCTCGCCCACCGTGGAGACAAATTCCGAGTTGATCTGCTCCTCGATGGTGCTTGCACCGGTGTCGGTAACCTTGGGCGCAATAGCGCTCTTCTTCTCATTGACGTAGTACGTAAGCTTGGGCTGATGGTAGTTGCCGTCGAGCATCGAAACCAAGTTATCCGAGAAGTTCTTGGGAATTACGATGGCCGCATAGTACTCACCGCTCTCGACGCCCTCTTTGGCATCGGCCGCCGAATCGACGAAGGTCCAGCCCAGCCGATCGTTCTCCTTGAGCTGATCGACGACCTTATCGCCCGCGTTGAGCTCGCCCACCAAGTCGTTTTGGGTGCCCTGATCGTTGTTGGCGATGGCAATCTTGATGCCCTGGGTGTTTCCGTACGGATCCCAGTTGGCAACGATGTTGTACCAGGCATACAGCGAGGGAATAACACACACGCCGAGGGTAACCACCAGGGCGACGGGATTCACGATCAATCGCTTGATGTCGCGTTTAAAGATTGCAAAGGAAACCTTTGCATCGGATAGTTTGCTGCCGAGACTCACGCTTGGACCATCCATCCTGTCGTTGAATCGAATCGTACTATCGATAACCATTGTACGAAGGCGTTTTAACGTCTCGATGCACAATGGTATTGAGTTTTGCGGGTAGCAATATACTACGAAGATTAGTTAACGTACAGTTGTACAGTATCTTAAATTCCCGCAGCTCCCAAAACCACAACCCGCACAAAATAGCAATCCAACTAGTCATTGGGGACGTTCTTAAACGACTAGTCAAACAAGAACGTCCCCAACGACTAGTTTGGACCACGGTAACGTCGATGTTTTGGCAATGCCAGCGAGCGGGCACCAGAGCGAACAAATTGGCATGAAAAGAGGACGGCATAGACCTTCTGGTCATGCCGTCCCCTTTGGATGACAAGTTGTCGCTCTGGCGCCCGCGCAGCGTCGACTGGTCCGCCGTTCGTTAGAACGGCGGACCTGAGGGCAGCGTCGAGCCGTTACGCGGTTCGTAGAACCGCGTAACTTAAGTTACATTAGCTCGCAGACAGCTGCCGCGAAGGCAACGGGGTCCTCGGGCAAAATACCCTCGACGAGCAGGGCCTGGTCATAGAGCAGGCCGGAGTACTGCTTGATCTTGTCAGCGTCGCCCGCCTTCTGAGCAGCGACGAGCTTGGCAAAGACCGGGTGCTTGGCGTTGAGCTCGAGCACACGCTGGCTCTTGGGCATACCGTCGGGCGCACCCTCGGGACCCTTCTGAAGCACCTTCTCCATCTCGAGCGAAAGCGGACCCTCGGTAGTGATGCACGCGGGAGCATCGGTCAGGCGCGCAGAGACGGCGACCTTCTCGACCTTGTCGCCGAGCGCCTCCTTCATGGCGTTAAAGAGGTCCTCGTTCTCCTTGGTGGCGTCCTCGGCCTCCTTCTTCTCGTCATCGGTCGCCAAGTCAAGATCGCCGGTCGCAACGTTCTTAAGCTCCAGGTGACGATCCTCGACCTCGGGCTCGGCACCGTCGGCAACGGCCTTCTCGGCAGCCTCGCGGGCAGCGTCATCCTCGTAGACCTTGGACATATCGGCAGCCACGTACTCACGCATGGCCTGGAAGGTGAACTCATCCACGTCCTGCGTCAGCAGCAGTACATCGTAGTCGCGGTCGAGCACGCCCTTCACGACGGGCATCTTGGCCAGACGCTCGCGCGAATCGCCGGCGGCATAGTAGATGGCCTTCTGGCCCTCGGGCATGCCCTTGGCATACTCGGCCAGGGTAATCATCTTCTGTTCCTTGGCAGACCAGAACAGCAGCAGGTCGGCGAGCTCATCGGCCTTCATGCCGTAGCTCGAATAGATGCCGTACTTAAGGCCACGGCCAAAGTTCTCAAAGAACTTCTCGTAGGCCTCGCGGTCGTTGTCACGCATATCCTCAAGGTCGGCGGTGATCTTCTTCTCCACGCGCTTGGCAATGGCCTTGAGCTGACGGTTCTGCTGCAACGTCTCGCGCGAGATGTTGAGCGACACGTCGGCGGAATCCACGACGCCGCGGACAAAGTTATAGTAGTCGGGAAGCAGATCGTCGCACTTCTCCATGATCAGGACGTTGGAGCTGTAGAGCGCCAGGCCCTTCTCGTAGTCCTTGCTGTACAAATCGAACGGCGCGCGGCCCGGCACAAACAGCAGGGCGTCGTACTCGAGCGTACCCTCGGCGTGGAAGCTGATGGTGCGCGCAGGATCGTCAAAGTCGTGGAACGTAGACTTGTAGAACTCGTCATAGTCCTTCTGCTCAACATCGGAGCTGCGCTTCTTCCAGATCGGCGTCATGGAGTTAACGGTCTCGAGCTCCTGGTAGTCCTCGTACTCGGGCTTGTAATCCTCCGGCGCGTCCTCGGGCTTGGGTTTCTGGCGGCTCTTGGAGACCATCATTTGGATCGGGTAGCGCACATAGTTGCTGTACTGCTGAATCAGGCTCTTGAGGCCCCACTCGGTCAGAAAGCGATCGTAGGTCTCGGCCTCGCCATCGGCGTCGAGTTTCTCGTTCTCGCGCAGCGTCAGGATGACATCGGTGCCGTGCTCGGCGCGCTCGCCGTCCTCGATGGTATAGCCCTCGAGACCGTCGGATTCCCACACATGGGCGACATCCTCGCCATAAGCGCGGCTGACCACCTTCACGTGGCTGGCGACCATAAAGGCCGAGTAGAAGCCCACGCCAAACTGACCGATGATGTCGACATCCGAACCCTGCTGCTCGGCGTTCTCGGTCTTAAACTCCTCGGAGCCGGAATGGGCGATGGTGCCCAGGTTGCGCTCGAGCTCCTCGGCGGTCATGCCAATGCCGTTATCCGAGATGGTAATGGTGCGGGCGTCTTTATCAAAGGAGACGCGAATAGCCAGGTCGCCCTGGTCGAGCTTGACGCTCGGATCCTGCAGGCTCTTAAAGTTGAGCTTGTCGACGGCGTCGCTCGCGTTAGAGATAAGCTCACGCAGGAAGATTTCCTTATTGGTGTAGATGGAGTTAATCATGAGGTCGAGCAACTTTTTGCTCTCGGTCTTAAATTGACGCATGTGCAGTCCTTTCGCGCTACCCCCGCCCGCAAAAACAGCCCGGTTGCCCGAGCCGTATCGCAGACCTGCTATGTTCAGACTTAGATTTTATAACCCATTAGCGCGCATATATACATGCGGAATCGAAAAACTGTATGTTGGAACACCCATGCGTCGATTGCCAAGGAGTGTCCCCAGCTGCCGGCAGAAAAGGAACGTCCCTATCTGTCGCCCATGCGCTTGGCCATCCAGGCATGGGGCTGGCCCTCGTCTTCGTAGTCAACCGGGGCAATTTGTGTGTAGCCAGCCTTTTCATAGAGCGGCAACACGTATTCCTGCGCGTGCAGCTTAATAAGTCTAGCTCCGGCATCGCGTGCGCATGTATCGCTGGCCTCGACGATCGCGCTTGCCAACCCGCGACGACGCATAGCCGGCAGCACGGCGACGCGCCCCATAATGTAGGTCTCCCCCGCGGCGACGCCTTCGTCCAAGTCGCACGCCGGTGGCACCGGAGCCCCCGCATCTGCCGCGCGCTCCAGCTCCTCGGGAAACACGCGCGAGCAACCGGTGAGTTGGCCATCCACATACAGCGTCACATGGATGCAGCCCGGGTCCTCGTCAATCTGGTCAAACTCGTTTTCATAGCCTTGTTCGTCCATAAAAACGGCGCGGCGCACCAGCGCCGCGTCCTCAAAGCAACCTGTCTTAAGTTGGATATCCAAGGCGGCCCCTTCATTCAGTAAGAACGTTAGGGACAGATTTTAGCGAAAATGAGCCCCACGCACACTAAACTTCGCACGCGCTTTTGCCAGGCAATCGTAGTGGCCCACGTTATGGGCGTCACTCGCGATAAAGCTGTACAGATTTTGCTCGAACAGGCGCTGCGCCGGCTTTTTCTCGCGGCCAAAGCGCCCACCCGCAATAAAGTCGGCAGAAGCCTGCAGCTTACAGCCCATGTCGACCAGACGCTCAGCAATGCTTACGTCCTTTTGAATGGCACGGTAGCGCTCAGGGTGAGCAATAATCACCTGGCAACCGCGACACTGCAAGTCGTAGATCGTGTTCTCGTATTCCTCAAAGTCATACGAATCAGCACGCGTCGAGAGCTCAAGCAAAAACTCGTTTGAGTCCTCGAAATGCAGGCGATCGGCCCATTCGATGCCCAAATCCATGAGCTTGGCATGATTGACCTCAAAGCCCATCTGCAATTGCATATCGCCCGCATGCGCGCAAAGCAGTCGATAGGCCTCCCACATTTTTTCGAAGTCAAAATACGGGTCCCGGCAGTGTGGTGTACACACCATGTGCGTAACGCCGACGGCGCGGGCCGCCTCGAGCATCGCCAAGCTTTGCTCGAGGTTCGCCGCGCCGTCATCAACACCGGGCAGGATATGGCAGTGGATGTCTCTCATATCGCCCTCTTATCTGCGTCGTTGCTATTTCTTAAAACGCTTCGCCTTCGCAGGGGTCCCCGTTGCAGCGGCACCGCCAACAGCAGGGTTAACTCCGGCAACAGCGTTGTTCTGCCCCTTATCCCCGCCATAATACGAGTAATAGTAGTCGCGGCTCGAAGTCTCGCAGTAGTTCATGACCGTACCGATCACGTTGACCTCGGCCTTGTTGAGCTGATCGAAAGCAGCGAGAATCTCATTGCGCTTGGCAAAGTCCTGGCGGACGACATAGATGGTGCCGTCGGTAATCGCGGCGACCTCGGCGGCATCGACAAAGGTGCCCACGGGCGGCGTATCGAAAATAACGTACTGGTACTTCTCCTCCAGCGCGGCAGCCAGCTTGGCAAAGCGGCGCGAGGCGATAATGTCAGCCGGGTTGGGAATACGCGGCTCGGCATCGAGGAAGAAGAAGTTGGGCTGGCCGGTTTCCACGACAGCCTCGTCAATCGACATTTGGTCGGAAAGGACGGCGTACAGGCCACCGGAATGACGGAGGCCCAGCAGGTTGGCAAGCGTACGGTGACGCATGTCGCACTCGACGAGAAGGACGCTCTTGCCGCTGGTCGCAATGGCCTGAGCCAGGTTGACCGCAATGGTGGACTTGCCCTCGTTGGGAATGGAGGAGGTCACCGTAATGGACTTGATGGGCGTATCGACACTCGCAAAGCGAATGTTGGCGAGCAGCGTCTTGGCTGCGTTGTTAAAGGCGAGGGTATCGCCGGACTTCTTTTTACGGGCCATGGATTACTTACCGCCCTTCACAACGGGGAAACGGCCGATAACGGGCACGCCGAGCAGCTCGACGGCGTCATCGACAGAACGGACACGCGTGTTGAGCATGTCGAGCAGCACAACAATCGCGACAGCGACAAACAGGCCGGCCAGGGCGGCAACTGCAATGTAGAGCTTGCGGTTGGGGCCGCTGGGCTGGGTGGGAACCTTTGCCTTGTCGATGACGTTGACGGCCTGGGCGGGGTTGACGTCCTGGACGACGGTGGAAACCGAGTTGGCCATGGCGTTAGCGACAGCGGCAGCGCCATCGGGGCTGGCACCGGTCACAGACAGCGAGATAACGCGGGTCGTGGTCTCGCTCGTAACACTCACCTTATAGTCGGCCAGGCTGGAAAGGCCCAGCTCCTTGGCGGCACCGCTCTTGACGCTGTCGCTATCGAGCAGCGTGGCGATGTCGTTGGAGAGCATCTGGCTTGCAGACAGATCGTTGTAGTAGCTCGTCTGGCCGCCATCGGTCTTGGCGAGAATGTACATGCTCGTCGTGGCGGTGTAGGTGTTGTCCATCATGATGAAGGAGACGACGCCCATGGCGATCGCGCAGACCACCGGAAGGGCAATGACCAGCTTGAGGTGCTTTTTAAGCAGCTGGAACAGTTCAAGAAGGGTCATGCAGTTCGCCTTTCATTTCCCTAGTTCGTATCGACAAAACTGCTCGTATAATATCGCATATTTCTACCATACCCGAGCTCTATACATAAGATACAGCGTTCGCGTGTAAGTTGCGCAACAATTCACGCGGCAGCGGAGGCGCGGGCGTACTGTCTAATCCTCGGTTTTTGCTATGCCGCTACGCGAACGATCCCTCTTGTTGCACGGGAAACGTTACCGTAATGGTGGTTCCCACGCCCGGCTCACTCGACAGGTCAATCGCGGCGTGATGGTACAGAGCGGCGTGTTTGACGATCGCCAAACCCAGGCCGGTTCCGCCACGCGCCTTAGAACGACTCTTGTCCACGCGATAAAAACGCTCGAACACTTTACCCTGCTCCTCGGGCGCAATACCGATACCCGTATCGGCAACAGACAGGTACGGATGACCCTCGTCATTGGTCCCGCAGCGCAGCGTGACCGTACCGCCAGGTCGGTTGTAGCGAATGGCGTTGCTTGCAAGGTTGTAGATCAGCTCGTCAATCAGGCGCGGCACGCCTTCGATCACCATGGGCTTCGTCTCGTGCCCAATGGTCACATTCGACTGCCGGGCAACTTGCTCAAGACGCTGTTCCACCGTCAAAATGGCGCGAGAGAGCTCGATGGGTTCTGTGGACCCAATGGGCACCGCCTCGCCCTCGGATGCTCGCTCCGCCTCGTCCAAGTTGGAAAGCGTAAGAATGTCGTTGACGAGCGCTGCCAGGCGGCCCGCCTCGCGATAGATGCGGCCACCAAAGTTGCGCAAGTCGTCCTCGCCCTCAACCATGCCGTTTGCAATAAGCTCGGCATAGCCCGAAATCGCGGTAATCGGGGTCTTGAGCTCATGGGTGATATTGGCCGTGAACTCGCGGCGCATTCGGTCGTTGTCCGCTAGCACCGCCATTTGGCGCTTGAGTTCCTGGCGCTGCGACTCGATACGCTCAAGCATGGGGACCATCTCGGCATAGGCGTGCTCATAGCTACGGCGTGGGTGGTCCAAATCCACCTCTTGCAACGGCGCGATGATTGCACGGGACTCGCGGCGCGCCGTAAAAAACGAGAGTACTGCACCCGCTGCTGCGATAAGCAGCATCGGCGCCACCATCGACAGCAAAATCGCCGCAACGCCAGGCTGGGCTTGCGCCAAGCGGACAACCTGGCCGTTATCAAGGGCGACGGCGCGATACAGCATAATCTCGTCGAGCGTAGAGCTTGCGCGCTCCGCGGAACCCAAACCACTCTCAAAGGCCTCGATGACCTCGGGGCGATCGCCATGGTTGGGCAGTGAGGAAGGCGACACCTCGTTGTCGTAGGCAACCGATCCATCCTTGTTAATCAGCGTGATGCGCAAGTCCTCGCGATCGAGGCTACGCAAGAACGGGATAGGCTCCTGCTGTTCGTCGAGGGCGGCAGCAATGAGCTCGGTTTCCTGCGCCAGATTGGCACTCGTGGCATCCGCCAAGGTGTTTTGCACAAAGAACGCACCCAGCACCGTAAACGCCACGATAACCGCCATGGCGCAAACAAAGATCGTCACAAAAACGCGGTGCGACAGCGTATGTTTTCCCTGGGGGGCGAAGACCACGGGTTACTCCTCCGATGCGGTAGCCGCGGTGTCGTCACCTTCGGCACCGTCACCGGCAGAAGGCTCGGCCAAGCGGTAGCCCACGCCGCGCACGGTCTCGATGGCGCTGGCATGCTCGCCCAGTTTTTGGCGAAGCGTCTGAACGTGCACGTCAACGGTGCGCGAACCGCCGTCGAAGTCCCAGCCCCACACGCTCTGCAGCAACGACTCGCGGGTAAAGACCACGCCGGGCTTGCGCATGAGGTACTCAAGCAGGTCGAACTCGCGCAGGGTGAGCTTAAGCGGCTCGCCGGAAACGGTCACCTCGCGATGACTGGGCGAAAGCACGATATCGCCCACGCTGAGCACATCGCTCGCCTGCTTGACCATGCCGCCGCGACGCAGCAGTGCGCGGCAGCGGCTCGCAAGCTCCATGAGCGAAAACGGCTTAGTCAGGTAATCGTCGGCACCGCCATCGAGCGCCATCACCTTGTCGAGTTCGGTATCCTTGGCGGTAAGCATCATGATGGGCACTGTCTCCGTCAGGCGATCGGAACGCAGGCGACGCATAATCGCCAAGCCATCGGTATCGGGCAGCATGATATCGAGCAGCACGGCATCGGGCACCCGTCGCGCCACGGCAGCCTTAAACTCACCGTCGCACGAAAAGCCTTCGGCCTCGATCCCCTGCTTGCGCAGTGCATAGACCGTCAAATCCCTAATGTTGTCATCGTCCTCGACGTAATAGATCATGTTGAACCCCTTTGCGGCCGGCATGACCGTATCTTAATCCTAAAGGTATCTTTACTAGATGGTATCAGCCAAAACGTCCCGTCAAATAATCCGCCGTACGCGGGTCAGTAGGATTTTTGAAAAGCTGAGCGGTGGGCGCGTGCTCCACCAACTCACCTAGCAAGAAAAACGCGACGGAATCGGATATGCGCGCCGCCTGCTGCATATTGTGTGTAACGACCACGAGCGTGCAGGTCTCTTTGAGCTCGCAGGCCAACTGCTCCACCACGAGCGTCGACACGGGGTCGAGCGCCGAGGTCGGCTCGTCCATCAGCAGAATATCGGGCCGCACGGCAAGCGAACGGGCGATGCACAAACGTTGCTGCTGTCCGCCCGAAAGCCCCAGACCAGACTCCTTGAGTTTGTCCTTGACTTCGTCCCACAGGGCAGCGCGGCGCAGGGAATCCTCGACCAGCTCATCCAGCACGGCGCGATCGCGCACGCCCATACCGCGGGGGCCGTAGGCAACGTTATCGTAAATGCTCATGGGAAACGGGTTGGGGCGCTGGAACACCATGCCCACGCGCTGGCGAAGGCGGCAGATGTCGTAATCGCCCAGGATATCTTGACCATCGAGCGCAATCTTGCCCTCGATGCGGCAGCCCTTGATGCCATCGTTCATGCGGTTAAAGCAACGCAGCAACGTCGACTTGCCGCAGCCCGAAGGACCGATAAACGAGGTAATCTGCTTGTCGCGGATCTTGATGGACACATCCTTAAGCGCGTGGTGATCGCCATAGAACAGGTCGAGGCCCTCGACATCGATGCGCGTCGGCGAGGTGGCAAGGTCCTCTGCCGTGGGGCGAGTCGCATCCCCAATTTCGCGCTCATGCGCGGCCTCGGCCTGCGCTTCCATTAGCTCTTCGAGCTCCGTGGGCCCCACAGCCGCAGCAGCCGTCATACCGCATACCTCCACATCTATATCAAATCAGCAGTATCGATAGTAAAAACCGCAGCTCATATATGCGTGAGCGCATTGTCAAGTATTTGTAAGGACCTCCTCGATACGCGACGGGCAATCATATCGACCGTGCACACCCAAGCATCCGTTCAGACACGAAAATAAACCGCACGCGCCAAACCCCAAGCGACACAGCCGGTAAACGATATACTCTAGAGCCAGAAGAGACCATCCCGTCGAAAGCGAAATCAGTGAAGCACCTCACCCCTCTTGTAAAGCGTTCCGTGCAGCTGACCGTTGGCCTTGCCTGCGCCGTCGCCCTTGTCGCCGGCATTCCGTCCGTCGCCGGCGCCCAAGTGCTCACGACCGATAACATCTGCGGCAAAGCCGCCGATGCACGCGGCATTGCGGCCGAAGACCTGCCCGATATCGATGCCTCCAATGCGTTTGTCATGGGTAAAAACGGCACCGTCTACTATGCCCGTAGCGCCGACGAGCAAGTCAAAATCGCCTCGATCACCAAGGTCATGACTGCAATCCTCGCGGTCGAGAACTGCGAAATGGACGAGAAAATCACCGTGAGCAACGCGGCGGCAGCCGTAGGCAACTCGACCGCGGGACTCCTCGAAGGCGACGAGCTCACCGTCGAGCAAGCGCTGCGCGGCCTGATGATCCCCTCGGGCAACGACGCCGCCATCGCGCTTGCCGAACACGTGGGCAAAAAGATCGACCCCAAGACCAAAGATGCCGTCGCTACGTTTGTAAAAGCCATGAACGAGCGGGCCAAGAAGCTCGGCTGCACGGGAACGCTCTTCGAGAACCCGCACGGGCTGGATTTTGACGAATGGGCCGGCGATATGCATTCAACCGCACACGATGTGGTATTGATGATGCAAGAGGCCATGAAGGACGACACGATTCGCGAAGTCATGGCGAGCAAAGATCCCTGGATCGAAGTGACGGGCGCCGACGGCTCCGATCATTCGCATTCCATGGATACGCACAATGTTTTATTGGGCCAAGACGGCAATATCGGCGGTAAGACCGGCACCACCGACGATGCCGGATACTGCTTTGCAAGCGCCTACAATCGCGATGGCGACGAGATCTATACCGTTGTCTTGAACTCCAGCACCACCGACCAGCGTTTTGCCGATACGGCCACACTTGCTAGCTGGTATTACGACCACAAGGTAACGGTCGATATCGCCAACACGCAAAAGAAGACCGCCAACGGAAATCCGCTGATGGCACGTGTCAGCCAAACCGACTGGACAGACAAAACGATCGACGCCACGCTTGCCGATCCCACCGCGCAGGCAACGGTGTTCTCACTCGCCGGCGAAGTGACCGAAAAGGTTAGCTACGATGACCTTTCGGGCACGGTGCATGTTGGCGATAAGGTGGGCAGCGTTACATTGAAGCAGGACGGCACCAAGATTGCCGTCGTGGACCTGGTTGCCGACGAGGAAGGAACGGGGCCCAATCCCATCGAGTGGCTGCTCGTGAAGCTCGACCGCCTGGGCCGCCGCATCGACAACCGCCCGCTCACAGCCGAGAGCGAGACCGTAGCCAAGGCTCCTGAGGTGTAGGGCCAAAGCGATATCACATCGAACCAAATGAGGCGTCCGGCGGGGCGCCTCACTTTTTGAGGTTTCGAATCCCCAGCTAACGTTCTCCATACCAAAAAGGGCCCCTTACGGAGCCCTTCTTCAAATTCGTACTGGCGGAGAGCTGGGGATTCGAACCCCAGATGCCCTTTTGGGGCATACTCGCTTAGCAGGCGAGCACCTTCGGCCTCTCGGTCAGCTCTCCGTAACAGCCGTTCTATAGTAACCAAACAGTCGAAGATGGGCAAGGGGGAATTTGCGACGATTCCTCTTTTGCCGCAAACGCCTCAGTCAATCATCTCAATCTGTAACAGTTACAGGCCGAATTTTCGTCCAGATGTTACAGATTTAGACAAACAGTCAGCGCCATCCGCAAATGTCTCAATCTGTAACAGCTATCAAGCAAATCGGCCCGTAAATGTTACAGATCAAGACAAACCAATCCCTTGGAACATAACGTCTCAATCTGTAACACCTGCAGACCGTAATCTCTTCTCGAAGTTTAGCAACTTTAGCAGTATTTAACAGTTTTAGCGGGCTCGGTGGCTTTTCAGAGGCTTTCTGTCTCGCCGATCCTGTCAGACCCTTTCACCTGCGCCGATACCATCGATGAGCTAGCCTGATTGGTCTCACTCGATTTTGACCCAATCGTGGCTTGCGAGAAGATTGCTGTTCTCACTCGAGGCCTGATACTTGGCATCAAACTCATCACGCATTGTTCCTGCATTTTGCCAACTGTCAACCGTCTCATCTGGCTGTGTCTTGCCATTTTCTATACTCATCACCGTATAGGAATCCTCGACATCAGACGAACCGTCGTAGTTGAGTTGCAAGGCATCCGTCAGACTCATTTTGCCGTTCGTATAGTCAAAGTAGTAGCTCGCACTATACCTATCTTGGCGTGTCCTCAGAGCTATCTTCCCGCCATCACATAGCTCGATTGTCTGGCTCTCCCCCATGACGAGGAAGCCGCCCTTAGACAGCGTCGCGGTTGCCATTCCGTCACCGATATTGTCGTAGATAGACTTGGCTTTGCCGTTCTCAAAGTAATAGAAATTGACAAGGCTAAAGCTATCTCGAACACCTTCCCTATAGGAATATTCCTGAGCAAAAAACAGCTCGTCTATCCCGTCGCCATCGAGGTCCTTTTCTAAGTAATATGCCTCAAAATAGTCCGGGCCAGTACTCTTGTTATAGGCGTAAGGTCCGATATAGCTTTGTCCAGCCATAAAATCCCCTAGCTGCTGTGACGACTCCTCATCACCAGGCCCCGCCCCCGTCTCATCGCAGTACGCTCCATACTGCCTGTACACGTCAATGATTCCGTCATAGGCCTCATGTGCCTTTTCGTTCTCAGCCGAGACCGTCTCTCTGTTCGATCCGCCCTGGTCTTCAGCGGCCCGCTCGCTTCTTTGCTCGAGTGCCGGAGCAACGAAGACCTGGTACACCTTGCACAGCGCGTATGCCGTACCAGCGGCGGCGATCATTGCGGCGAGGATGATGGCAAACGTTGGGACCATTATGCGACCGATTTGGCGGCGCTCGATCAAAAACGAGGCGAAGGACGAACGCCGCGGAGCCACCTGGGCTTCGAGCGGATATTGCACATTCTACTGAGGATAGATGACGTTTTGAGGCTGAGCGGGATACGGCTCATATCCCGCATTGGCCGCCGGGCCTGCGACGCGGCAGCCGCAGCCACCGCAAAAGTAAGCGCCCCCTTCGATTTTGGCACCGCAGTTCGTGCAAAACATCGCTTCTCCCGTTGATCCGCATCGGCCGGCGCATCGCATCAGGAACATCTGTCACAATGGGCCATTCCATCATAAGGTGCCGTCAAAGCATCTCTCGACGGCACCATGATTTATTTGAGCCTATCGGAGCCCGTTGATGGCGTCGACAATCTGTGCCTGACCGTACGCCATGCGGTCGGCAGCATTCTCGGTATGGATGCGCACGTTGGTGTCGTACTTGCGAGCGCTCAGCAGCTTGTTGATGTTATCGGCAATCATATCGGCCTTGTCGCGCTCAAAAACTACCAACGGAATGGTAACGAGCTCGCCCGAGTCCATTGAAATCGCCACGTACGAGACCAATGCGTTGAGCACCATGAGCACACCGAACGCCATGATTGCCAGAGCGAGTAAAATGCTGTCCGGATCTCCCAAGCTGCACAGGCCAACCAGCGCAATCACCGCACCAATCAGCAGATTCTTGATGTCAACCTTAAAGTCGCTCACCGTTGACGTGATATGCGCAACATCGAGCGTGCGCTTACGACGGCCGAGCGGAATGACACCAAGGATCGTATTGGGCACCTGCGCGATCACGTTGTCGTTGGTGAACTCGATGCTCCCCTTAAGATAAAACGTGATGTACGAGGTGATGAACTCGATAGCTCCAATGCTGGTGCTCTGGGGAGCATAAAAGGTATGGCGGCTGTTAGCAGCCACATCCTCCGGCGTTGCTTCGGCCGCGACCGTAGGAGTGCCGCACACGCCGCAGAACTTGGCGCCTTCGTTGATCTGCGATCCACACTGCTTGCAATACATGATGGGGTCCTTTCTGCTGTCCCTCTTCCTGACGCCACATAAGATACGATTTAAAGTAACCCAATTACAGTGATTTTGACCGGGTAATTATTTGATATACTTCCTATAGGAAAAGCACGCGGCAGGAGCGCTATGTTCAATCTTTCGCAAACTAAAACGGCGCAAGGATTTATCCCCTTTAAGGACGTCAAAACCGTTGAGCCCCACGACGGGCAAACCGCCAGCGACACGCTCCTGCTCTTTGATTTATACCGACCCATCGAGCTCAGCGAGCTTAACCATAACGCTGCGCCCAGGCACAACGAGCGCCATGCGGACCTGATCAAGCTCGCTTCATGCGTCGAGCCCACCGGCAACCCCGAATCCCCCATTCGCGTAGATGTGCGCAACATTGTTGATTTTGCACGTCAAACAGGCCCTCTTTTCGGTGTAAGCGAAACGGAGATCGTGCGTGATTGGGCATACGCCGCCGTATCGGCACTTGTCGCGGTTCGCATTCAGGAATTTCTCAACGGCAACTGCAATATCGCAAAAGTACGTGCCATCAGGCAGATTGATAAGGTCGTCATCTCAAGCGAGGCAGACGGATCATCCTTCATCATGTACTCGATTTATCTGGGCATAAGCGGCGGCTACGCCGCATGTTTTAAAAGCCTGCCGATTATCCGCCGCATCGAATCGAGCGATGGCTTTTTCTACGCATTTGTTTCCGCCACCGGAGACGCCGCGGGAGCCACTATTGAGTTTCGCGTGTTTTCCTTTGACCGCGAACTTACGTTGGAAGACTTTGAGACCCTTAAGCTGCTGCTCGCCCTGAGCGACGACGACTCGCGCGCCGCGCTGCAGCATCTTAAGCTTGCTCCCAGCGAGCAGAGCTATTACGACATCGCCCCTGACGCGAGCATTGTTCCGCAGAACAGTCTCCTCAACGATGTAGACAAAGGTGCGTTAACGGCACTTGTCCAAGCGCTGGTCATTGCACACCTCTCAGGCGCACATGTCGACGTGTTCCAGGGCAGCGAGTCCACGGGTTTTCTGTCCTTTGACAGCTACCTCTCATGGCTGTGGTTCGATTTCTCGCGCAAGCTCAGCACTGTACGCATCGGCTACTGCGAGCAATGCGGTCGCGCCTTTTCGCTCGCCGGGCACCGCGGCATGGAACGCAAATACTGCAGCGAAAAATGCAAGACCGACGCCAAAAACGAAAAGACCCGCCAGGAAACGCTCGAAATACGCCGTCGATTCGCCGAAGGCCAGCCGGTAAACCAAATAGCCGAGGCGACTGAACGCCGCCCCGACTACGTACGCAAACAATTAAGTAAATGGACCCAGCTCAAACACGATTTGGAATACGATCTTGCTGAACATGGGTTCAACGAATCCGACCTGCTCAAGCGCTGCGGATCCGAGGGGCTCAACCTGGACCAACTCCTCAACAGCAAGCGCAAAGCCGAGCTCAAAAAGATTGCAAACGGAGATAGGTAAGCTGGACATGGGCGTTGCCGAAGTCGCGGCGGCAAAGTTTAACAACTTTAGCAAACTTTAACAAGTTTAACAGCTGGTCTTACAAAGGCTCAACTTGGCTGTCGTGAAGCGGGGTTGGAGAATCGCGCTTCCTCGGCTTCGTCAAAAAAATACCTCATACCGAAATTAGGGGCATAGCCGCCATCCTTTTGGAGCAATAGGAATATCATTTTGCCGTCTTTGTTCCATATCACGTAAGGACATATTCATGTACTGCAATCACTGCGGCGCCAACAATCCAGATGGAGCTACTTACTGCAATGCGTGCGGCAAGCCCATTTCCGCAACCGGCACCTTGCATATCGAAAAGCCAGCCACCAAGCACAACCTCGCTGAGCTGGAGACACGGTCTCAGTGGTGCGATTTCTTAAGCAGATTTCGCAACCACGTCCTCCAAGTTAACGATTGTTATGATCAAATAGAGCGCATCTGCGCCAAGATTGCCGTCTATCAGGCCGAAAAAACCGAGTTGAAAAACACCCTTGCAAACGATACAGCTTTTCGTAAGTCAAAAAAGGTCCTGATTGGCTTCCTCATTTTTGTATCTTTAGAAATCATCCCCTCCATCTTAAGATTCGGCCCTGGCTATCAAGACGGCCCAGCGGACGATTTAAAAGCCGGTGCAGCCATCCTGGCCATCCCGCTCCTCGTTTTTTTGCTGCTATTCAATCGCCGAAAGCACTGGCAGCGTGAGATTAGACTCCGCGACGAGAATACTGATCTTCAGGTGAAAAAGGCAATCAAAGAGAAATTGAAACTTCAAATCAATTTCGAAAAATTCAACGAAAATAAAATCAACGGTGTTTACATCATCGGTTTCGACTACTCAAGCCCTTGGATGCTCAAGGCACTCGAGGATGTCATCCGCGACGGAAAGGCCGACAACCCCAAAGAGGCAATCGCCTGCTACGAAGCCGAGCTGGAGAGACGGAGAAGCCAGCAGGACCGAGAACGCAACGCGCTTTTCCAGCAGACGCTGCTCGACCACATGAACGAACTCCACGACCAGATGAACCTCCTCAACTCCTTGACATCGGCGAACTTCGTCCTGAACGGAGCCAGGCTCTAACGGTAGACGACAAATAACCTTGGCAAGATGAAGCCCGGATGCGCAATTAACGCGCATCCGGGCTTCTTGCTTTTGAGTTCCTCCATGTCGCAGCAGCTAGACTAGAAACTCTCTATACCCAACTGACCAAATACACATCTACGCTTTATCAAGCTTTGATAGCGTGTCAGCAGTCCTTTGTTGGACATCTTGCAAGGACAAATAGGTCGAATCCTGATACTCGTTTCTCGTAGTACTGAAATCCAGCAATGCATAGGCTGCGTATTGGTCATAACTCTTCAGGGCGTCCATATACTCCTCCTCGGATACGGGCTTTCCTTGTACTAGACAGAAGGATTCGGATGCACCCGACGAGTAACTACTGGCAAATTCGATTGAAATGTCGTCCTCAAAAGAGTCGCCTTCCTTGCCATGCATCGTCGTAATTGAAGCGGAGAGGATATCGCTTTTCTCACACATGACCTTCATCTGATCGCTCATCGTAAACATATCGCTCTCGATAAAGACCTTGTTGGACTTCTTCGTAAGCGTGAGAAACTCACCGCCGCCGTTGCTGAAATCAACCCAATGTTGCTCATATACGCGCTTCAGGCCACCGTCGACGTAAGACCAGACCTCAACTTCGTACGGCTTGGTCGAATCTGTGCCGGCCCAGTCCACCTGAGACGCACCCTCATCCAGATCGCACGTTATTGTGAGAAGCTCGTCATTCCCATCATTGTCGAAATCAACCAAATCCGCCACGCAAAAACCCGTCAGCGCATATCCGTATGTCTCAACAACGCGCGCCTCTCCATATTTATTGAGATATTCGCGGCACTTTTGGTCGTACGCACGAAATGCAGCAACCTGGCTGGAGTCTACATCTTCCCCGTCCGCATTATCCTTCTTAGCATCTGCAGCAGGCTTCTTTGCGGGAGCTTGGACAGCGACTTCAGTTTTAGCCTCAGCCTTACGGCTATCGCCCACAAGCTTTACCGGAATCGAGTACTCGACCTTTGTCTGCTTGTTGGTCACTTTGAGTGTATACGGTCCCTCTTTGGCATCCTTAAACTTCCCCATCGAAAAGCCTGACTCCCCGGTTACTTTTACCTTCGAAGAGCGACCGTCCTCATCAATAAGCTCCGCTACAAAAGATGTAATCGTATTACCGTCTGAATCTTTCGGAATTACCTTGGTATCAAGAGCACAAATCACCGATTCCTTTTGGCCGAACGTAGCGGAATTGCCGCCAAAATCGCTAAAGAAAAGCCGCCAGGACACTAGCCCGATCACGATAAGTCCAACGGCGATCCCAAGGACATAGAGCACCTTGGGCCCTTTCCGTTGAGGAATTGCAGCTTGAGATGCTGCATTTGCCGTAGTCGATGTTTGCACGGATTCACTCGCCTGCAGGGTGTTGTCGGGCACATGCTCATCCGTTCCGAATTCAGGCTCCACCCCAACAGCTTCGTCAGCAGCATCAGTCACCATAGCGGCATCGGCGAGTGTTTCACCAGAGAGCTCGGATGGAGAGCCGTCCGCTCTCGTCTTTACACGAACTTCGGCCAACACCTGAGCCGCGCCCTCTAACGAAGCACCGCACTCAGTACAAAACTTTAAATTGACGGCGAGCTTAGCGCCGCATTTTGGACAGAACATATTTGCTCCTTGCTAGATCAGCGGTTGCCAAGCTGCTGAAGTGTCAACCGGGTAGGCGTCTTTAACTTTTTGAATCAAAGCACTGCAATTGGCCAAATCGGCGCTGTTCGAGATGCCTTCGAACGAATCGCTCGCTGTATCGTTAATTGCTCCCGAGCATTCAACGGTTGCAATCTTTGTATCGTCGTCGCGATCCTGAGACATTATCGTCTCGCTCTCGAAACGCCCTTCGATCAGCCGGCTATAATCCCAAGCGACCACTGCCCATCCGCCATTGCCCCACTGACAAATAATGTTGTCCGCGCAAAGCTCCATGTATTGTCTGTAGCCTGTTACGGCAACGAGCCCTTTTGCTTGATTGTCATCAAAAGTATAGATAGCCAGCACATATGAAGATGGGCAACTAATCCCCATGTCATCATCTTCATAGGCAATAAGAAGTTCATCTACCCCATCACCGTCTAAGTCCTTATAGAGGTAACGCATTCCTTGCACGGTTATGCCAGCCCCCTGCACGTCCATAAAGTAATTGAATAGTGGGTATTTTGAATCCTTCTGACTATCAGTCCAATATGGCGATTCCACGGAGTCGTCGTATACGAATTCATTATCTTCATAGCCTTGGGTCAAAGATCCATCAGCAAAAGCCTCGCGATACTGATTTAAAACCTCACCGTAGGCAACGTGGGCTTCCTTGTTTGCTTTTTCCTTATCGTCTTTTTCCGAGGACTTCTGCTGCTCATTGCTCTTTTTCGCCGCCTGCTCCTGATGAATGGGCTGCTGGATACGAGGCTCGACAACATTCTTGTAAAGCATGAATGCAGCGTAGGCGATACCTGCAGCCGCAATGAAGCTTGCAATGATGAGGGCGAACGTCGGCACGAAGCGGTTGCCGATTTGGCGCTTTTCCGTGAGAAAGTCGAGCATGCTCAGGCGTTTGAGCTGTTGCGGTATCGGTGCCGGAGACCCAAAGTCCACCGGATTCGCGGGGCCTGCGGAGTTAACGACTTCAGTCTGATTCACCTGCGCAGGCGCATCAACGCCACCTTGTTGCAGTGCGCCAAGCGGAGCACCGCAACCGGTGCAGAAACGCGCGCTGTCTTCCACTTTTGTTCCACATACCGGGCAGAACATCGACGCTCCTCCTTCATCGTGGCGGCCCCGCAAACAGCTGCAGGGTCGCCATCCGTCTCAAATGAATTGTTCTAGTTGTCCTTGGTCAGCGTATAGGTATCGTAATAGTACGAACTATCAAAAATGCTGCCTGGCAGATAAGTTGTTTTGATGTTCGCTACGGCATCATCGCCAAAGCTCAGCGAAAACGTCACTTTGCCGTTTGCGTCTTGGGGGCACTCATAGTCATCCGAAGGATACGACCACGAGGAATTAAACGTGAACACCATGTTGAACGGAACATCGGTAAGCACGGTATCGCCGGCATCGGAATCCTCTGCGTTATCGGGCGTCTTGTGATTATGCACCACGCCACTAAATGTCCCCTCGACCTCGCCAGTCTCATCGTCAACCTTGGTAATCGTCACCTTAACGGGATTCGCCTTGCCGCCAAAGCATTCCTCGCCACTTGACTGGCTCTTAAACTTGCCGGTCCACGTTCCTACGAGCTTCTGATAGCTCACGTTGTCGATATCATCGCTCGCATCAACGGAATTGAGCTCCCAACCATTGCCGCCATAGACAAATTTAGCGGTAATGGTGCCTTTGCTTTCACTATATGTCGAGCTCGACTTGCAAGAGATCTTTACGGTATCCGTGGCCTTATCCGGGTTAAGTTCGCTTTTCTTGACCTTAAAATCGCCGTTGCCATACAGCGAGGACAGGCTCGTTGAATAGCCGCTTACGTCAGCCGTGCTCAGAATCGTCCCCATATTTTGGATGACCTTTTTCTCGTCGACGCCCCCGGTTACCTTGGTACCCGTGGTTTCAAGATCCGACCCACTAAAGTAAATCGTGTCCCATTTGCCATTAGCCTTGACCAAATTGATATTGCCCTGCTTGGTGACCTCGGAGTCATCGTTGGCAAACACGATCTCAATCCTTGCAGAATATGGATCGGAAATCCTAACACCCATGACCTGGTAGCTCGAGACGCCCTGCATATTGTCCTTTTGCTTGTTGAGCACCTTGACCGACTTGATGGAGTAATCGCTACCGTCGCTCCACATCGAGCCGGTACCCATATCCTTGGTCGAGACGTTCTCGCGTACGATCTGCTCAATCGTGCCGTTGGAGGGGCCGCTGTTCAGGAACATGACCACGGCAACAACGGCAACCAGGACGGCTGCGGCAACACCGCCGATGACTGCCTTTTGCTTCGTAGGAATCGCAGCGATTTTGGAACCTACGCCCGAGTTCACAGGCGCGGACTGCACGCTGATCGAAGCGGCGCGTGTCGCAACGTAACCAGTATTCTGGAATGCTTGATTGCCCGCGGGCTGTTGCGCCGAAACAGGAGTGCCCTGCTCGAGCGCTGCATCCTGATTCATTTTCTCGTCAGCTTCTGGCGCTTTAGGCTCCTCCGGCACCGAAGCAGAGGAAGCCAGCGGCGTTCCGCAGGCATAGCAAAATTTGGCGCTCTCGACGTTCTTAGCTCCACATTGAGGGCAATACACAGCGATCGCTCTCCTTCCCTTTTCCCGATCGCGTATGCGACCTTCCCTTTGTTGATTCACAAGATACGTGAGACAGCTATCCCCTAAAAGAGATTTTGAGCGGGTAATAATTTGAGCCTGTTGGACAAATAAGACGCTGTTGCACAACATCAACCACGCATGTGATTATACGGCGAGAAACTTCGCCTCTGCCTCCTTGCCACGATTGCATTCGCCAGACCCATCTGAGCCGACACGAGCAGTCCCGTAACCCCCATCACCGTTGCGTTCGCCATAGTAAGTCGCACCTTAATTCTTTATACCTTATCTATGCGCAGGCGATGCAAATACCACCGATCCCAACAGCCCGCAAGTTTCCGGTAGGAACCAATCACGCACTCGGCTGGCTGCAGAGGCCCCTCAAGATGAACTTCCAGGCAGGGATAACCTCAATGTGCGCATCCTCAACATCGATGTCCCCCTCATCTTCCTTTGTCACAATAACAAGCCTGTCCGCACCGTCATCAACCTTGGCGAGCTTTACCAAGTTGTCAATTTCGCGCGACCGAGCGCTTTCCGACAACGAATATGCCACCTGAACCGCAAGTCTCCTCTCGGGCACGTAAAAATCGATATCGATTCTGTTCTTTGCAGATTTTAGATAACAGAGCGCGTCTCCGTACACATCATGCATCGCGACCGCAATTTCGTTTTCGAGCAGCACCGGCTCCTTATTCACCAAGAACAGGTTGAGCAAACCATTATCCGAAAAATAATATTTGGGGCTACCTTCACGTTCTACGAATTTTGCCGTCGTGTTTTTAACGGCAAAGAGCAGGTACGCCTCTTGGATCATCCCCAAATACTCAATGAGCGCCGCCTTGCTTAGGCCATATCCAATGCCTTTGAGCATTCCATGCAGGGATGAAAAAGAAACCTCGTTGTTGACCGTTTCCGCAACTTTCTTCACAAGCACGCGCAGGGCCTGGGGGTTACGTACGCTGTTGCGCGCAACGACATCTCCGAGCAAAACTTTTTGATAGACACTCTCAACATATTCTCGCGGTGCCTCATAACGAAGGGACTCAGGGAATCCACCGTAGGTATAGAAAGAATCGAACGCCGCGCTCAGGGCACCCCTGCCCGACGTCGAGTACAGAGCCGCCTCGTCGCGGCTTTTCCCCAATGCGTCTAGATACTCATCGAATCGGTAGGGGGTAACATGCTTGACCAAGTAACGACCGCCAAGCGTCGTTTCAATCTGACTGCTCAGCATCTTCGCATTGCTGCCCGTTATATAGGCGCGTCTGCCAGAATCTGTTAATCGCCGCGCAAATTTTTCCCAGCCCTCGATGTTTTGGACTTCGTCAAGGAAAAAATAACCCTCTCGATCGCTCAGCTCGCTTTGAGCGAGCAAGATATCGTTGAAATCAGCAGAAGTGAATTCAGCGAGGCGCTCATCCTCAAAGTTGATATAGATTATCTGGTTCCACGCTACTCCGTCTCTAACCAAATCGCGCGCAACTTTATAAAGCAGCGTTGATTTTCCCGAACGACGAAGGCCCGTGATGACATAGTTTCCCTGGGGATCCAAGTGGTAACGGCGCGGCACAATCGTCGCGCTGCGAATAACCTCGTGTTGGTCAAAAATCACATGCTTTAGGAGTTCGCGATTCATAGGGCCTCCGATTTGTTCAATATACTGAACAAATTATATCTAATTTTGTTCAGTATATTGAACAAATCGGAGGCATTTCCGTTCACTATACTGAACAAGTTCGCTTTTCAATGCGGAAACAGCAGGCCAGCCGCCCCTATCCCAGCGAGCGGTTGAGGGAGCCGAGCTCATCGTTTCCCATCGTGCGCCACATTTGGAAGATGCAGACGCGCGCCAAGAAAAAGAAGCCGTTATCGACGAGTTGCACGGCGGCATCCGCGAGTTGATTGGTCACGGCGGGCACCGGCGGCAGCTCAAGACCTGCCTTGCGGATGGTCTCGACAGCCTCCTCAAACGTGGGCGGTTTGATGACGCCCATCTCGTTCATAAGGCCCTGCATTTCCTCCTGCGCACTGCCGCCCGACTCCTCGCCGCGCGGCACCAGGCGATAACATGCCAGCGCCAGCTCGAGCTGGTCGCAGTTCCAGTAGGCGAATGCCAGGCGATAGAACAGGTAACCGATCGAAGGCCGGTCGCTGGCAATGCGCAGGCCGTGGCGCGCTACCTCAATGACCTCGTCATAGCGCTCCAGACGCGCCAGCACGTTGATGAGTGCAAAGTGTGATTGCATGGATGAGCGCGCCAGATCGTAGAGACGACGCACCTCGGGCAGCGCGAGCTCAAAGTCCTCTTGTTCGGCGTAAAAGCTGCAGATTTCGTGCTGGGCAAAATACAGCGCATCGGGAGCGCGAAGGATTCGCACGGAACGGTCCTCCTCCATCACCGGCAGCACCATGCGCACCAGCTGGTTGTCGCAGAACTGGGTCTGCACCGGGCCCGTTGCCAAAAGCTCAGCAACAGTACACTTGGCTTCCAACTCCTCGATAAGGCAAGAAAAACCCTCGAAAGCACCGGCTCGGTCAACTTTGGATTGCTCGCGCAGCTCGACGACGCGGGCGACATACGGATCGTTATCCTCCTCCATGACCTCAAGCTCGTCAGCCGTATCAGCGAGCAGTAAATCGCGAAGCGCAGGCGGCAATGGACGATGGTCATCGCGTGGTCGGGCGTGAACCTCTGCAGGCTCAATCATGTCCGGCGCATCCGCCTCATATGCCTCGAGCAAATGCTTGCAGGGCATGTCGTCCATATCCATGCTCTCAAGATCCTTGGCGACAGAAACGCAATAGGCCAGATAAGCCGCACGGCCAAAGGAATACGTTTCGACAACGCGCTCGCCCTGCTCGCCGTCGGGAGCCGCAATCTGCACGTAGCAGCGCGTGATGCGAGCGCCCGAAGCAAAGCAAGCCGCCGCGAGCGTAAGCGCAACACGCGCATCGTGCTCAGTGGCCCATGCCGTGCGCTTAGGCTCATCCACCTCGCGCCAGGCGTCATCTTGAGCATCGTATTCGCGCTGCGGCATAGCATCGACAACCGTGCGGCCAAATCGCACCAGCATGATGCCCTCGGCGACGTTCGCTCGATAGGTGTAGTCGAGCCGCGTGACCACGTTGAGCGCTTCTACGATACGTGCAAAGCGGGTGCGAACGTCCCACTCGCCACCCGGCTGGCACGCAACCGTCCCCGGCTTGGCCCACGGGTTGTCATTCGACAGCGTTTCGAGCAAGTAAGGAACGTCGTTTGTCGTCTTGCTGATATGCCATAGGTCAAAGAGCGAGCAGCCCTCAAAGCTTGGCGACGAGGCAACGGGGCCCAACCCTGCCCCAATACGCTCAAGGATGCCCGATAGGCGGTTCAGGCGGCACTCGACGGCAAGCAGGGTATCGATCTCGTCCTGATCCAACAGGCTACGGTCAAAATTGAGATAGAAGAGCCTCGAGCGATCGATGCGCGCCAGGCTCATTTCGGTTTTGGCCGCAATGGTGCGCAGGCGCGGCAGATTGACCTCGCCCATCAAAGCGGCGGCATAGCGCTCAATGCCACTTGGATTATCTGTATGATCAATGCGGTAGAGCAACGTTTCGATTGCATCGGGCAGCGGCGTGGAATCAAAACCCAGCAGCACCTCAACCGGCTCGGGGAGTTTTACAAGTTTGATCTTGTCGACGGCATTTTTCATGCCCTCGTCAAGGCCGTCACCGTCTGCCATGCCTAAGACAGCGTTTTCAGAATCGGCGAATATCACGTAACGCAAGAACATCGAGGCCATGAACTCGCCGTAGCGAAGGCTGCGCGTCGAATTCCACGTCTCGCGATCGGATTGTTCGCGCATGGTGCCTTCGGGAGAGCCGATGACTCGCGCCCGGGCGTACATCGTCCCATCGGTACCCCTGGCCGCAATCTCACCGATGTTGGAATCGGACTCGTCAAGAATCAGTTGCATGTCGGGATCGTCGGGCAGCGACATCTCGTTAACGGGACGGTCCACCTTATAGACCTCACCCGAAACGCTCACGTAGCCCAAAAGCGACACATGGCTTTTGCCGACGAATTCGACGACATAGCATGATTCATGCGGGTCCTCGCCAAAGAGCTTCCAAACCACGCCATACGAGCGTCCCGCAGGCTGCTCGGGCATGGCCGGAAAGCGCTTTTTGGGATCGAGAAACCTGAGCTTGTATGTCGGACGCTCTGCCACGAAATATCACCCTGATCGGTCGTCTAAAGAAAGGGCGCGCCACGGGCTCACCGAGGCGCATACTCGAAATCTTACACGAGTCGATGAGAAATAGTCCCCTTTGACCGAGGTTCGAATCCATGCGGTGTTTACGTAAAAGAAAAGCCCCCGTTGCCGGAGGCTTCAAGTTCGATTGGTGCGGCGTATAGGATTCCGCGCATCCGCTTCGCGGATCCGCACCGGCTTCGCCCGCCTGCCGGCGCGCTCGCCCGCTCGCTAAAAACGCTCCGCGTTTTCTTTACGCTCGCGCCTCGACCGAGGTTCGAATCCATACATGGCTTCCAAAAAAGAAAAGCCCCCGTTGCCGGGAGCTTTAAACTCAATTGGTGCGGCGTATAGGATTCGAACCTATGACGTTCTGATTCGTAGTCAGACCCTCTATCCAGCTGAGGTAACGCCGCGACTTGTTGATTATTATCCACATGGACTGAATAATGGTCAAGCGTTTTTTCAAAAAAAGTTATCGAATTTGATTTTTACTCATTTGGAGGGCTTGGCACGATCTTCGGTGCATCGCGATATAAGAAAAGCCCCCGTTTCCGGAGGCTTAAAACTCAATTGGTGCGGCGTATAGGATTCGAACCTATGACGTTCTGATTCGTAGTCAGACCCTCTATCCAGCTGAGGTAACGCCGCAACGCACGGATTATTATGCACGCGAGCCCCCGATGGGTCAAGCGACAATTTGGAAAATTTTTACGAAGCGCTGATTAAGTTGTCATGCTGATCCGCACCGGCTTCGCCCGCCTGCCGGCGTGCTCGCCCGCGGGCTAAAAACGCTCCGCGTTTTCTTTACGCCCGCGCCTCGACCGAGG